>TBL_comb47_HYPODRAFT_10000004_pt1 | contig 271811 bp, 247 predicted proteins | sample TroBogypolimnion_40_FD_10682 | JGI IMG/M metagenome (IMG submission 10682)
CAGATTCTGCAAAGCTGTAAAGTTAGGGTAGAGCATAACGTTTTCTGAAACGTAGGCAACATATTTCTTTGCTTCAAGAGGATCTTTATGAGAAGCAATGCCGTTTATCCTTGCTTCGCCGTAAGTAGGATCGATAAGATTAAGAAAAATATTAATGGCGGTTGTTTTTCCTGCGCCGTTTGCACCAAGCATAGCATATATTTCACCTGCTTGGACTTTAAAATTCAGATTATCAAGTGCAGTGACACCATCCTCATATTTTTTTGTCAATCCTACTGCTTCAATTAATGTTAGTCCGTTTAAGGTTTCCTTCATTTTTTATTTCTCCCTTCATAATGTATACATACAGTTTATTTTTATCAAAAATCAAATACAAAAAATAAATAGTATATTTTTCCCTTTACCGAATGTACAAATAATGATTTTAAAAATATTTATACAAAACATTAGCAAATTAAGGCTATAACAATTATTTGTTAACAGCTCTAAAACAGTTAATCCATCATTTAATATTTAGACTACTAAAGGTATGTATTGTTCCTCTCATTTAACCTATACTAAGTGGATAGAAAAAACACCATTTTTAATAAATAAATTTCATCCTGCAAATAAATGGATTTAACTGAGCAGGGCTCTTAATTATTCGCAAACTAAAAAACATGTAATATTATTAAAATTAATACTTTACATTTGTAATAGAAAATATGCCGCCATAGTCTCAGGTACTAATGGTCAAATAGTCTATACGATGCAATGAAATCACTTTTATATTTTAATAATATATCTTTTCATTATACTAATATCGATTTTATTAAATATTATTTCAATTATTTGTTACTAAATAATGAGAAAAGAGATCTGACATTCCTATAATACTTATCAACTTCGTCATAATGATTAGGAAGTGCCATATTCGAAAGAATTACATTCCCGTTTGCGTCAACAAGAAATGACATTGGTTGTGCTATTATTTGCACTTTATTTTTGCATTGTAATTCACTTGAGGAGGTAGTTTGAAAATCTGCCTTTTCTATTTTAAATATATCATTTTTATCACCTGTGATAAAAACGTGAATATAATTTTTATTGTATTTATTTAGATCATTTATTTTTTTTGTATAAACAGTATTACATGATTTACATCCTTTATAATTTATAAATGCATATAAGGTTAATTTATTAGATGTATAACCATTCATATTTAAGCTTTTAAAAAAGAGGTCTCCATTAATTTCGTCATTAAATTCATAATCTGATATTTTTTCTTTTAAATCATTTATCCTATAAGAATAACTGACATATAAATACACATTTAGAATAATGCTAATTATTAAAATAATAATTATAATGATATTTTTCATTGTTTGTCCATTATATTTATAAAATTATATTATAATATATCTTCTAGTTTGAATATATAAACATTCGGATCCTCATTTCTCCCTGCCGAATATATTATCAACTTTTTACCACAGATAATAAATTGGTAATTAAATTTGTCTTCAACTCCTTTAAGATATATCTTTTTAACTGGTACAAAATTCGAATCAAGTAAAACAAGTCTTGCTTTACTTTCATTACTACCAGGTGCCGGCCAATGTAAAAACATATTATTATATGGAATAATGGGTTGAATGTTTATTGAGAATGCTTCATATCTATCCTGACTTATTCTATGTGGCTTTTTCCAATCACTATTAACTAATAAAGTCATATTTTGTTTTACATTAAAATCCATATCGCATGATGTAATTGTTTTGGACATTCTATAGCAAAAATAATTATTTTTATTTGTTCTAAAATAATACGGATAATCTTTATCGGCCATTTCAATATCTAAAATATTTTTGTTAGTAGTTAATTGTTTCTTAATATTGCCGTAATTATCAATAACTGCACCTATATACATTGAGTAAAATGAAGATTTATTTTCATCTGGATTGTAAAAGCAATGATAAAGTAGAACATAACCACTGTTACCGATAGAATAATAATCATAAGGCATACCAAATATTTTGAGATCTTTAATCGTGAAGTTTTCAATTTCATCACTATTTAGATTATATTTGTAAATAGATTGGGGTTTGTTGGATAAGAATAAAGTATCTTTCACTACAAAAGAAGTTTGAATATCATCGATAAATAAATTACGATATTTTATATTCAGATCTATATGTTTAATTATATTTAGATTTAAATTTGTTATATATATATTTTTATTATGATAATCAATAAATATAATATTTGAATCATTGTAATTATGAATTTGATTAATGCCCAACATATCTACTTTTTTACCGTTACTATTTAAGTGATCTAATTTATATTCTCTTGATATGCTTATTTCAACATTAAAATCATCTACATTGTTAAATGAACTATTCCTTGTATTACAAGAACATAGAATAATACATATTAAAAGATACAGTATTTTTTTCATAACTACTCCTAAGCAATTAATTTCTTATGTTAATTAGAGATCTATAATATTAAAGTATATTATTTTAATAAAGAATATTTACTCTTAAAATAGTTTTGCCAGTTTAAATTATCTTTCTAAGATATTTATTTTGCATTTTTTAAGAACAATCGTCCGTTCTTTAGAGTTATTTATTCCAATTGTAAAAAACTCTCCATCTTTATTCATACAGAATATGGGAGAGAATGAACTCCAAGATGTTATGTATTGCTTATCTAATTCATAATAACCTAAATACCCTCCATCCAGTTTGAATATTTCTATTCCAAATTTTGTTATATAATTTTTATCTTCAACAGTTATAAAATTAATTATATATTTATTTCTATAGATATATAATCCTAAACTTGCGGTTCTGATATGCATCTTAATAAAAGTCTTAGTTTTTTTATAATAGTAATATAACGTATTAATGTTTTTTTCTTTTTCTATGGGTTCGCTTTTTTTAACCACAGAAAATGTTTTAATATTCTCATTATTACTTTTAAATATGCTTAATGCCCAATTATTTTTTGAATCGAATTTAAATAATTTCCCATCATAAACTTTCTTAACAGCAAAAACATTACCATTTTGTAAAACGACTTCATTTAATGATATTCCAGTCTCCTGCTCTTCAGCGGTAATGTCATTTTTATAGTCCCAGAAAATGGGAGCATAACCAAAATCAGTTATTTTGTGCTTAAAATCTTTTTTATACAAGAAATACTTATTGCCCATACTATCTGATTTATAATCTAAGAATACTTTTGTTAAATAGTATTCATTGTTATAATTAATAATACTGTCTATTTTTTGTTTTTTAAGTTCGTTTATTGTGTCTAACAATTTGCCTTCTTTATTATAAATGGTAATTCTCCCGCTCATCGCATCATAAACGATAATGTTATCGTTCTCATCAATTACAATATCAGAAACTTCTTGGAATTCCCCAGGTCCTTTCCCAGTACTTCCAAATGACAAAATATATTTCCCTGAACTGGAGTACTTTCTAATTTCGCAACCTATTTTATCAACCAAATAAAAATTATTTTTAGAATCAGTCTTAACAATCTTTGGATATACAAATAAATATTTTTTTGAATACTTATTCTCATTTGTTAATATAGTTTTAATATTTAAAGAGACAAATATATTTTTATTTTGTGCTGCTATTACGGATACTATAATTAGTACGACTATAACTATATTTTTTAGCATTATTTTTGTTCCTTTAAAATGATTGGCGCATATATTCACATATGCACCAATTCGAATAAACAATATTAATCACAATCACCAGCTCTGTATCTATTACCTCCAGGTACACATACCCATCGATTCAAATCGCCACTCCAATAAATAAAGCAACTAGCATATCCCCAAGTTGTTGGGCCATTGGGAACACCATAATCACAAGCATTTCTATCATAGGTACCGTCTCCATTGGGAATACATTGCTTGCATTTGTATTCTGGCTTAAGTGCGTACACAATTCCAACAAAACAAAATACTAAAATTAATAAAATTAACTTGGTGTTTAAAATATTTTTAATACTATTCATAAAATATTCCTTAAATTAAATATTTACAGATAAATTGCCATAATACTGTCCATTTCCTTTTTTGTAGCATTAAAATCAAGTTGAATTCCAGTATCAATTTTAATTTTCATTATTATTTTCTTTTTTGTATTATCTATGATTAATAATTGCCTTTCCGAAAAGCCCGCTTTGTATTTAGTCAATTTTGTTATAGTGCTTGAATTACTTATTCCTATTGCATCTACTTCCAGATGATTTACTCTTGAAAATAATTGACAGTCTTTTTTCACAGTATCAATTACAGCTAATACCTGATTAACCTCTTCCTTATTCTTAAGCGTTGCGAAATACCTAACATATATATCATATTGACCCATACACAAACTGCATAAGGATGTAGGATACAAATACAACATTGTATATTTTACTTTTTCTTTTCGGAAAGGAGAAGGGAAATAATAACTAGAGTCTATTATATTTTGTAAATTAATATTTTCATTTGTTAATTCATAATCGATTTTTACTTCGGTTTTTGTATTGATCTTTTTTATTACTATTGCCAAAGTAAATATCATAATTACTATTATTAAAGCAATTTTGACTGATTTTATAATATTAATTTCCATATAATTTGCTCATAATAATCATAAATAAATTAACTTGAATTATTTAAAAATACTATGGACCTAATCACATAATATTTGTTTTAATATGCATCCGGAAGATTTAGGCAATGATTAGCTTCGGCATTATAAATATCAATATTAATTAGTACACCGCTATTTACAAAAGCTGCTCCGTTTGAATAGATACATATATGGTCTCCATCCACCCATGTAACATTACCATTGCCATTATTAATCTCAGTGACACAATTACCACAGATTTCACCATTTGTATACACTTCATTCCAATAATGATGATATCCAACTGGTAAAGCATAAATTGTTGTAGTAAATGCATTTGATAATAAAGCTATTATTGCAATAACAAAAAATGCATTTTTAAATTTCTTTCTTGACATATTTCTTCTCCAATATTTTAAAATAATGTTTTTAATTACAACCCGTTTGAGCAAAGAGATAAGCTTGGTTTGCTCCTTGCTGAGTAGCAGTAATAGGGTTATCAAAATAATTATAATGCTGTGATTCAGTATAGACCCAATGGCCTTGTGAATCATAGCCTTCGGTAACACACATCCCAGTAGTTGAACCCTGCCATTTGAAAGAAGTTGAAACCCAATGCGTTCTAATGCCTGCAGGTAACCCATATACCCTATTGTTGATAATTATGAAAAAAGAAACAATAAATAAAATTATTGAAACACTCTTTTTAGTGCGATTAGACATATAACCTCCTTAAATTAATTATTAGTTATTTAGTACTGGTTAGCTGGACTTTGTATGTTTTACAAAGCCAAATATTGATAAAAATTAGTATTATGTTTCTTATTAACATTCCAGCCCCGAAGCTACTTTTAATCACATTGCCGAAGCAACCGCAATCATTGTTAAATCCACCAATAATGCCATAGATACTAAAAGCCAAGAAAAGAAAAAATAAAACAGTTGATGCTGTTAAGGCCATGTTAGGCCTAATTTTAAAAATAAGAACAAGACTTAAGCCAATTTCTAAGCAAGGTAAAAATACAGCTATTATAATTCTAGATTCTTCATTTAATATTGGAATAATTTTTAAAGTCTCTACTACTGTTAGCGGAGATAGCAATTTACTTATTCCGCTAAAAAAAAGTATTGCAATTAAAAAATAATAGCCACACCAAAAAAATACTTTTTTTATTTGCATATTAGTCCCTAAATGAAAAAAATATCTCCCTAAAAAAATATTATTTTTTATTTAAATACCTGAATATTAATTAATATTCACTTAACCCACTTTAACTGTAAATGCACTATCCTTTTTTAACACCCATCAAATAATCTATGTAGAAATATTATTTTAAAATAAGAAATATTAAAATTTTTGTCAAGAATTATTTTACGGAAGTGTATCATCGTGTAATAACTCGTTAGAAATGTCATAGATTCGACTCAATAGAAATGTTAGTAAAAGCACAATATAGAATCAATAATATTATTTATTTGAAAAAGCAAAATATAAATTAGATTAAATTATTTATCTAGATTGTAACTTGAAATTATGGTTCTTAATAGTTAACCATTTTCACCCCTGCGTTGCCAATCTGTAAGTCAACCTATAGAGTTCCCAAACCTTCAAAAATTCCTCCAAATCCTGTTTCTATAGGTGAACATATTAAAAAACGTAGATTAGAGCAAGGAATATTTCAAAAAGAGGTGGCTAAAATAATAGGTGTTACTGAAAATTCGATTTATAATTGGGAAAATAACTTGACTAAACCACCTTATAGATTTTTACCAAAAATCATCAAATTTCTTAGCTACAATCCATTACAAGCCCAAGAATTGACCCTTGGAGAGCAAATTATTTATTATCGGAAAATACACGGCCTTAGCCAAAAAAAGTTTGCTAAACTACTTAATGTTGATGAAACGACAATCAGGGATTGGGAAAATAACAGACATTAACCGAGTAAGATATTGTCGGAAAGAATAAGCGAGATTTTTATTTATAAATCAATGGACAATTACAGACTTTAATTCAGAAAAAATCATACTTCCCCTATCATGATAATATTTTTTAATAAGTTGAGCATCCTGCTTTCGGATATTCTCCTTAATTACCGTGATATACAATTATTCTTCTATTGTTTTTATTATACTATAATTCGTGTTAAGTGTTGGTTTCAGAATACTAAAGCCACTCATATAATAATCAATTACTTTCTATATTCTCCTAAGTCTCGTAGCTGTTCCCAATACATCCAAGCTATAATTCTTTATGTTTCTCATCACTTATTTTCGGTGCAATTTTTAAGGCTTGTTAATAATATTTTATAACTTTATCACATTCTCCTAAATCCTTATAAGAAGTCCTGAGGCTACCAAGTAATCTCCTTTATTTCTTTTATCTCCACTCTTATTATCCTTTTATAGGACATTATTACTTTACAGTTTTTATTTACAGTAAGTAAAATACCATTTTTAATGTTTTTGGGGTGGGAAATTCGCCACGAATAGACTTTAAGGCAAAGAATATTTTTGACTCCAATTGGTGAATATCGTAGCTTTGAACATCTTTATTTTATAAATTATAATATTTATTTACCACAATAATCATTATTTTGCAAAATATCGTCTTAAATAATACCTACGATTTATCTTTACAAAATTAGCGCCTGAGCCATAGAATAAAAGAATCCAGATATGAAATATATGCTAAATTGAATACCCAAAGTCAAGATACTTGCTTATAACTGTTAACAATTCGCTCTCGATAGAAGTAATACATACAACTCCTAACGCTATTGCTTCTTCTCCATTCTTTTCAACAGATTTCTGGTCTGTGAATATAATAATTGGAATTTCTCTGTAATTCTTTTTGATTCTCTTTACAATTTCTAATCCTGCTTTTTCATTTGTGCCAAGCACCATAGTTGTGATAATAATTGAATACTGTTTTTTCCCCATGCATTCTAGAGCAAGATTAACATTTGTAACTTTATCAATTTCCAGCCTTAACTCTTTTAATTTACTAAATATGCTTTCATGGTTGATAATATTTTCACAAATCCATAAAATATTATCTGAATTATTTATTGAACTTGCTACACTTATTTTATTCTTTACACCAGTATGCGGTGCTAAATATATTATTAATAAATTTCTAAGATAATCTAATTCGCGTTTGTAGTCTTCAATTAGATTCGTATATTCATAAATTTTATCATTACAATAATCTATGTTTTTATTAATATCTTTATTTTGATCTCCAACGACCTTTTGTATTTCAACTTGATAATATTTTTTAATTTGTTTCTGAATTAATTTTTTAGAATTCCAGCCTAAAAAAACAATTATGGAGCTAATCAGAATTGTCCCACCTGCTATGAAATAAATAATTCTTTGATATATTGAATCAACAAATTCGCTGTAAGCTTTCGTTTCTTCTCTTAAGAATTTTGAATATTCTAATACATCTTTAGAATAATTATTTTCGACATAAACTGTATCCTTTTTTAGATTACTTGCATAGGAAGCTGATATTATAAATAACATAAAAAGAAACACGTATCTTTTCATATTATCACTCCACTAATGTGTTTTAAGAAAATTATTGATTTTTACTGCAGAATAATATCATATTTCATAAAGAATTTTCTTTTTTTGCTTAACTGAAAAGTCCCACAACGACCTAATCAAAGTATTAGTTAACATAAATAAAAATCTCCTATCTTGTGGTCGCCACAAATAAGTGCCTCCTAATGGATCAAATAAGAGACTCGAATCATTCTTTTTGTCTATCTCGGGTTCACCTGTTTTTTCATTTCTCAATACAACATTGTTACCAACATTTGTATAATATTTTTCTTTTAGTAATTTTAAATATGAATAAAGCACAATTTGGCAGTGTCCAAATCCAGGATCTATTGCGCCAGGCTGCGGAAACGTTACTGTTCTACCATTATTGTATTCTTTTTTTACTGCCTCATACTTTGAATTCAATTCTATACACATCTCAATATCCGACTTGTTAAAAGTTTTTTCTATCAATCCTTGAACATGCGCTTTAACTTCTTCAAAATATTTACTAAATTCAAAATGATTATAAATATGATCTAAATATTCTCTTGCAATTTCAATATTATTTTCAATAAAATCATCCGTCGTTTTCGAAAATTTGAATGTATAATTTGCATATCTTTGCTGATCATAAAACTTTAATACAGTCAAAATCCTTAGTAAGACCTCCATCCTGGAGAGATTATCTTTATTAGGATTTGATTCGAATATTCCCCAGTACCAATAAAGAAATAGCTCCACATCACCGCCATAGGTCAGCCAAAAAGATGTAAAATCGGCAAAAATATGATCAAATAATTTAGGTTCAAGAAGTTTATATAAAGGGAAATATTTAGGTGGCATTTTTCTAGGATTTAAATGGCGTATATTATTCTTGATATTTTCAAATGCATCTTCATTTACTGCTGAAAAATTAAAAATATAACTGTAATCTCTTGAATACTTATTTTTGTAATACAACTTACGTAAGCTGTTAATTGCAGCCTCATTAATACATGTAGTCATTAATGTTGCTGGATGAAAAATGTGATAAAAATTCAATCCAAGCCCAAGTGATGATGTTTCAATACTTGAAGTAATTTTTACAAATACCAAACTTGGAATTTCATCAAAAATTTCTTTTATAGCGTTATTAAAGCCGGAATATGCTGTTATAAGCTTTTGGATGCCTCCTTTAAAGTGAAGATTGTGATCTTTTATTTCATTTGTTAAATAACTAGAGAAAAGTCGATTGTTATTTGCATGAGAAAATATTTCAATATATCGCTCTATGTATTCTTTACCATCATTTATATTCTTTTCTGTAAATCCTGGCTCTAATATATTTTCTTTTATTGACTCCAGAAATTTATAAACTTCTATATAATTTGAATACAAATATGGATCTTGCACTGCATAATTATATTCTGAAAAAACATTTATTATGCTTTCAATCAAAACCTTTGGGAAATTTATTCTTTTTAATTTTTGCCTTATTTGTTCAATCGTTTTTATATCAAATACTAGTTCCTTAAGTTTCGTTCTATAATCAGCCAAAATATTTTGATATTCAATTCTCTCCTTATTGTTGCCAACATCAAAAAGCACTTCGTCAGCTTCTAATTTGTGACGCGGATATTCTTTTGTTGGTATTGTATAAATTGAAATTATATTTGGTGATGAAATTAAATTATTAATAATATTGGATAATGATTTAATAAAATCTTTTGTACCTACCGCTTTACTTTTACGCTGTGGGGAATAACCATAGCTTAAATCTCCTCGCCCTAGACACAAATGAATTGGATCAATTTTTAAATTGCCAGATGACGAATTATCTAAACAAGCAACCGCATCTGCAAAATGGCCGCCTCTAACCACAAAACGAGAAGAAAAATTAATTTTATCTTTTTCGCTTATTTTGTTAAATAAATTATTTTTATCAAGGTCGGTTTCGTGATCTAAAAAACTAATATCAAAACCTAGGTTTGTAATTGAATGCTTAATTAGTGGGTGATTATTTACTAATTTTCTAGTAATAGTCTGTGTGCCTTTTTTAGATAATGCTTTATTTAAATACTCTTCCAATTTAATTATATTCTTACAGTCTTCATTCAGTTCTCTATAACAGATTTCACGAATAATTGGCATAATTTCAAATATCTTGTGATACGATTTTGAAAATATAATTAAATCTAATTCATGCCAGCCGAATGATTCAACAATTATATATCCAAAATTATTTTCCCCAACCTTTTTCATGACATTATTTAATTTTTTAGACAATAAGTCCACAACGCAATTAAGAAATTGAACCCCTCCATTAATGATTAATGTATTACTTAATTTAATTTGAGTAAAACTGACTAAGGGGAAATTACTAGCATATTCATGTGAAAAATACTTTTTAACATTGTCGAATTGAGGTGTATCAGAATAATTATCCAGTGCAGACGATAAAACTACTTGATGAGCAAATGATTGATGATAATGTTTATCAATTTTATACTCATTCTCATCATAAAAACATCTATCTAAATTTTTAAACTTTCTTATTGAAATATCGTAATCCTCAGCCATCGATAATATAAGTAAGTCCATCCCTCCTTGCAAGTAAAAGACTCGCGGCACATACATTTCTGGATCTAAATTACCCCCTTGAAGAGCTAGGTTGGCTTTGTATTTTTCAAAAAACCTAAAAATTTCCTTTTGATAGAAACTTTTTACATTATAAATCGGAAGGCTTGCTAGACCCGTAAAAATTCCAAAGTCGTTTTGCATCGTTTTTTATGTAATTAGTAGCACAAAGATATTTAATTTTTACATTTTAGACTTATAGTCTCTACCATAAATTTCCAGCAGAAATTGCTTATCAGAAATGTTTCTTGGCTTGTAAATAAAATGATTTACTACTACAGCTTGTGGGTCACAAAGTACGTTATACCTTTTTTCTCTATACGTTAAAGTTTCAGATTTCTCACAAACTTTTACGTGTAATTTGGAAAGAGTATTCTTTCTTCTAATAAGGAAAGCAATTCCTAGAAATATTATCAGCACACCAGCAAATACGATAAATAATACAGACATAAAGTCCTCTTTCCCGCTACTCAAAAATAATTTCTAATTTCTACACTTTAATATTATCGGCTGTTATATGAAATTTTAAAGGTAAAACCAGAAAATGCTAAAAATTTTTTAATCGATTTTGAAATATAATCACCACAATTGTACTTGTCAACTATTTATTGAATAATTTTTCCAAATCAAAAAATGAGCTATCCATTTCTGAATAGCTCACTAACAAGTTTTATTCCACCTAAAATGACGTGTAATGCGACAAAAAGACTTAAAAACTCTCATAAATTGAAGTTTTTACATAGTTCTGCAATTTTAAGGAACTTACGCAAATAGTATGTAATATATAACAAAAGGGACAAACAGCAATAAATATGTAATTTATTGCTTATGTTATTTGAGGAGAAAACCTGATATGGAACCAAACCCTGCTACTGGATCATTCTGATGTCCGTAAACGAACCCAACTTCGCGATTACCATAATAACTAAGGCTAAGAACACCAGAAGATGTATCACATCCATCAAAAGAGTATTCAACGCCAGGAAAATCCATTTCTAGTTCATCAAATTCAGAAATACGCTCTGGGTGATTCAGTATAATGGTAAGCCCCATAATAATATCTCCGCCAAACTCCCCATCTTTTGAAAGCAGAAATTCATCTCTTGCATAGAGAATCGATTCCCCTTTATGCTGCAACCCTGCCTGCGCGGGCAATATAAGAATATCACTACTCTGCTGTGCCTTAATCTTGTCTAATGCTTCTTTCGAATATTCATTTAGACAAAAATATTTTTCAGGAAATTCTTTGAGGCGAAATTTTTCATAGTAGAAAGGCCGGGTTTGTTCAATGAGAGAACAAAGCAATTGCACCGCTTTACTATAGGTGGGGGCAAAAGCTTCCCACCATGGAATTGCTATGAAACCTTCTGCATTGAGAGGAAGTTTCCGCTGTTTAATTTTTTTTGCAAATGTAAGGGCATCTTGCGAATCAAGTTTGAGGCATTGAGCGAGTTGCTTGATCTGCTTATCAATTGCAAGAAATCCTTTGTATGCTGAAGGATACTCGTGATTTGAAAGAACCTTCTGTGTAGGATACCTATTCTTTGTAAGTGTCTCCATGACAGCCTCCAATGTTAATTAATCATCTTCTGAATATAGTATACTAAAACCTCTAAATATGTCAATAGAATGAATAAGGGTATACTAGGTCAGATGGAACAAGTGTAGAATAATAGTATAATTATTATCTAACATTTGGCTCATATGATCGCCATGCTTAATCAGATTCCTTAGGCCGCCAAGATCCGCAAGGAGCTCAGAAAAATCATTTTTGGCAAAAATCAATTCTGTCGCTGGTGCCACAGCCTAAGAGTGTCCCACTCAAAGAACCAATACCGTTGCCGTGCGTGCCGGAAGCCCTTCTTACTTGCCTCCGGTACTTGGCTCAAAGATATAAAATTAGACATTAGAACATTCTATGGATTACTGTGGTGCTGGATTCAGGCCATTCCCGTTAAACAGACACAAAAACTAGTTCATGTTTCCGAAGAATCTGTCTATAGCTGGTTTCGTGAATTTCGTCTAAATTTGCCCGGTTTCCCGCCTATTCTGGCCGGAAAAATCCAAATGGACGAGGCTTATTTTAAAGGATTGTCACTGTTCATGGCCTAACAGATTGGGAAAAGAAAGGTGGCATCAGATTATTTTCAAGAATTCCGTTGACCGGACTGAGGCAGTCAATTTTCTGTTTCAATATGTTCAACCTAAATCTATTCTGCAAACCGACGGTTTCCGTATCTACCGAAGTATCAAGAAGTGATGGCCAATCCAAAACCGGAAAGATATTCATAGCAAATTTGAGTTCGGTTTAACCTCGGAAATCGAGGGAATGTTTGGCAACTTACGCACTTTTATCAGATGGATGTATCACCACGTCACTCCCGGAAAAATGCCGGAATACGTGCGGGAATCCTCCGCCAGATTTTCCTCGCCAGAAATATTTGTTTCACCCCGTGATTACTTAACTAAATCGCTGCACTCTGTTCCACTTGACTTGGGATGCCCATAATTACTATTTATTTCCATAAAACACGTAGGTATATCTTACTTTTTAATTTATGATAGGACTAGTTTATTCTAATATTAGGGTTTTGAACGTTATTTATTTTACCCCTGCGTTGCCAATCTGTAAGTCCATCTACAAAGCTCCAAACCTTCAAATATCCCTCAAAATCCAATTACAATAGGTGAACATATCAAAAAACGGAGATTAGAGTAAGGGTTATTTCAAAAAGAAGTTGCTAAAATAATAGGTGTTACTGAAAATTCGATTTATAATTGGGAAAATAACTTGACTAAACCACCTTATAGATTTTTACCAAAAATCATCAAATTTCTTAGCTACAATCCACTAAAAGCACAAAACCTGACTCTTGGCGAACAAATAATTTATAATCGCAAAATTAACGATCTAAGTCATAATCGATAAGAAAATAGTTAAAAGACATAGGGATTAAACCGCATTTGTAGAACCGGGGAGTCAATGGGAGAATGGATAAATAGAATCATTAACGGGAAATTAAGAGATAAGTTCTAGAACGGGGAAATAATCGTTCAACTTTTGAAGCCACTAATACCATTTGTGTAATTATTATACTATCCACTTATTTAATTTTGATTTAAGATTTTTCCTAATTCATTGATTATGCAATTACCTACCATATTGCAATCATTGTAATATCATAAACTTGATATCTAAAACACCATATTTAATATATTGTGATTAAAAAAATATTTCTTATTTTAAACAATAAGAAAGATGCATTTGCTGTAAGAAATATTAATTATAAATATCGGGTTTTGATCATAATAAATGATGGCATTTTATTTACAAAAATAATCTATTATTTAATGAATTATTTTTATGGAATTATCTCTTTTTGATAATATCATAAAAAAGTCATTTGAGCTTAAATACAGAGGAGTAAATATTTTATTTTGTATCATTCAAGATAAAAAGACAAAGTGTTTTTATAACTTTTTCGGCATTGCAAAGTATACCGATACTGCACCTAGTGACACAAATCTTAAAAACCTTAAAATCGAGGTAGGTGGGAAATCATATTCTTTTTTTACTTATCTGATAATCATGAATACACAGAATTTTTATAAATACATCTCTACATCCGACGGTATTTATTTAGCAAAATTTGGGATGTTGGCTCCATTACATTTCCACGACCAGCAATAAATGATCTGGTTCTTATTGATAGAAGGGTAATTGAAGAAAAATTACAAGATATATAACTCAAAAATAAATTATGCCACAATATAGTTGAGATATTCTGTCTGAATAAAGATTTTTTTAAGAATAACAGTGAGGGAATAAAATCGGGAATGTATTTTCAAATTCTTTACGATAAAACAGACAATAAGTTTATTCTTATTCCTAAGGACAGTATTTATTCTAAATTCCCTAGAAGTCACTTCAATAATGCGTCTTTGCTTATTGAATCGAGAATAAGAAATCAAGGCAATAAATTTATTTTACTTTTAAGAATCATTGATAATAACAAAATTATTGGTTCTATACTTTTTAATGGAATAGTCACTATCGATTCGTTAAAGCGAAGCAAACCCAGTTATAAAAATAAATATATGAGAAAGCCATTAACAAATTCAAACCATCAAATATAAATAGAGATAATTATGCTAATAAATTATTTAACAATTGCTTTAAGAAATCTTTATAAGCAAAAGATTACGACATTAATTAATATCGTGGGGCTATCCATAGGACTTACCTGCTGTATTTTAGTATTATTATATGTTCAATATGAAATTAGTTTTGATTCTTTTCATACGAATAAGGATAATATTTATCAGATAGTATGGGGACATAAGGACAATTACGGTAATGATCTTAAATATTCAAAATCTATACCTGTCCCATTTTACGAAGGAGTAAAATCAATTTTTCCAGAAATAATAAATGCTACTAAAATATCAGGCCCAGGACAAATGAATATTGTATATGAAACAAAAGAAATCACGAATAAACAAGTAATATACGCTGATTCTTCATTTCTTGATATGTTCTCATTTACATTATTAACAGGCGATAAAAGAACAGCTCTTAATTCACCTGATAAAGTAATTCTTACCCATAAGCTTGCTCAAGTCTTATTTGGGAACGAAAATCCAATAGGAAGAACAATAATCTTAAACCAAATGCCATTCGTTGTCTCGGCTGAACTAAAAGATATTCCAGCCAATTCTACATTACAATTCTCAGCTATATTACCAATTAAAGCCAATGCAACTATATCCTTGATTACATCAGATTGGAGTATATGGATCATTTCAGGATATATACAACTACCCCCTAATTATCCTCCTAATATACTTTCAAGTAAATTAAATCATTTCATCGATACTCATTTAAGAACAAATATGGGGGAGTATAATAGTGTCTCATTACAACCTTTTAGTCGAATGCACCTATATTCTTCAAAAGATTATGGTATAAAGGAAGATGGTTCTATAGCCAGAGTAATTATTTTCAGCTTAGCGGCAATTCTTACTCTGATCCTTGCCTGCATAAATTTCATAAATATTTCACTTTCTCTTATGTCTGGCAGATATAAAGAAGTAGGACTACGTAAAATTATTGGAGCCAGTAAAAAACAGATATTTATACAGTTTATATTTGAAATACTAATAATTTGTAGCATATCAATAATAATATCTACTTTAATGGTTTATATCCTGCTGCCAAAATTTAATTTTTTTGTAGATAAAAATATTATTTTCAATATATTCGATAGTAACATACTAATAATTTTAATTGTACTTATATTTTCTTGTTTTTTGGCTGGCTCTTATCCAGCAATTATAGCATCCAAATTTAATCCGATAGAAATATTAAGAAATAAACTGAAATTTGGTCGCAAAAACATGTGCACGACAATATTATTGACCTTACAGTTTACACTTTCAATATTTTTCTTTATTGCAATGTCTGTTATGTCAAAACAATTAAGTTATTTGTTTTCTAAGTACAATAAAGATGATAAAGCGACTATAGTAGAAATATACTCTAATTCAGGCGGAGCATCTGAAGATATTAACATTAGCAATGTTAAATATTTCAAAAACGAATTAACAAAAGACAGGCGAATAAGCAATATAACCTTCCTCTATAATGATATTGGTAGTATAAAAGATATTACTTGTGAAGGAAAAGAAGTAAATGGTGAGATATTCCCGGTTGACCTAAATTACTTTGCAACTTATGGCATAAATGCTTTGGAGGGACAAACATTTAATCGTAATAGTATTTTCTCTGACACAATGGATGCAGTTGTTGTTAATCAGTCTTTTGTACGGAGTAATGATATGCATTCTCCGTTGGGGAAATTTATCCGGGTACAGCAAGTTTTTAATCCTGAAATATTAAGAGATATGAATTTGCATAATATAAATCGTAATTACGATAGACAGTACAAAATTATTGGAGTAGTTGAAGACTTTACACGGAACAAACTAACAAAGAATTATGCCCCAGAGATATATTTCGCCACTGATAATGTTACTAATATGATTTCTTTAAAAGTACAAAATGATAATTTTGTAAGTATTATGGATGATATCAAAAATATATATGCGGCGTCCTTTCCAGGCACAAAATTCAATTATAAATTTTTTAACGAATCAATTAGGAGAATGTATACAGAAGAATTAAAAGAAAGAGATTTGTTACAATATGTGTCAATATTTGTTTTACTAATTACGGTTTTTGGAGTTTTCGGTTTTACAGTCCTAAATATATCTAAAAGGCTAAAAGAAATAGGAATCAGAAAATCGCTGGGTGCGTCAACTATAGACATTATCATATTGTTGGTTAGAGAATACATGTTGTTGGTTTTAATAGCATTTATATTAGCTGCGCCGACTGCGTATTATGTTATAAATAAATGGATGGATAATTTTATAGTTAAAGCACCTGTCTCAGTCTGGTATTTTATAAATATTGGCTTATTAGTATCGTGTATAATTATATTAAGTATAGGTATCCAAGTAATAAAAGCGGCACATTCTAATCCCGTTGAATTAATCAGATATGAATGACCCACAAGACCTAAAGGACGTAGTTTTAAATGTTGCAAAAATAATTATCATTCGTTGCAACTTTATCATATATAAGAAAAACATTATAATTCATTTTCTTCGCAATAATAATTAAGAGATGTTTGTTATTTATATTGCGCAATCATTTCGCAAAATAATTTATAATTGAATTATTTTAAAATAGTTAGTTACGAGATATTTTTCATTTATAGCAAAAAATCGGTAATTACCAATTATTTTTAAATTGTTTTACAATCAATTACAAGTTGATACTCATACGTCATATTACAAATTTCTGTCTTATTACTCGCTGCATAATCGCATCATCAAATGGACTGTATATTTCACAAAATCTAGTTGCGACATTATCTTTCTTAAATCAATAATATAGATACACTAAAGCTTTGAATTGATAATATGATTCTAATGGCAATCTAAGATTTTTATTCATATTTTTTCTCCAATGCATCAAATAAATTTATTAACAATTTAAATCTATTGTCTTTCACGCTACAAAATGTCTACCTCATATGTAATCTTTTTTCATATATAATAGTCGTAAGAATCCTCAATATCATAATTATTAAAGAAGTGTATAAAAGAGGATAGTGCATAAAGTAGATGGTTGAGCTTATAGCTCCAAAGCATCCGCAATTGTTAAATTCTTTAAGCGACTCAAAAATGTCCATGACATAAATAAATATGACATTTAATAATACGGCAATAAATAATACCAATATATTATTACTATATCTCACCAAAAAATAACCCAAAATAATCTCACAAATTATCAATAAAAAGACTAACACGAATATTATTTGATAATCCATATTGAGTTGATAATATATAAATAAGGTTTTGATTGCTTGAAATGTTTCCGATGGGTCTATGGTTTTTAAAATAGCAGAAATAATTAAAATCGCACCCCATATCTTTACAAAAAAGTCAATTATAAATGTATAATTATTCTTCTTCTTAAATAATTCTTTATTTATATATTTCAATGGCCGCCTCTTGAAGATTACAGAATATATATTTGTCATTATCTTTATACATAAGCCGACAGTGAATGTTATCAATATTATTAATTTTAATATTACCAATATTATTTCCTTCAAAATTGAAAACTTTAATAACAGAATCTTTATTATTATAAATATATAAATATTTACCATCAGTAACCATATTGGTCAATATATCTTTAGTATATGTTCTCCCCGCTACAATTTTTGGGTTTAGATTGTTCTGATATAAAAGTTGATAATCGTCCGCTTTCAATTTTATTGTCTTATTGTTTGAATTGGTGGTACTTAATGTATATATATCAGGCGTAAAAGGTGAAAATACATATAATTTGTCTTTGTAATGAATAAGATCTGAAAATGTATAAAATATTCTTATTTTCTGTTCACTTAATAGAATATTGTGATCGAATATTTCACCAAATATTTTAATAATTTTATTATTATTAAAAACAGCTATATTAAATCCCTTTTTACTGTCAAAAAACAAAGCATATAAATTGTTATTATGAAAATAAAGGCTATGAATAGTACCAACTATTTTAAGAGCGTTGATGAATTTCCCTTCACGATTATAAATTATAATTTTACTCGAACCCTGATCAAAGACATATAAATTTCCGTTATGTTCATTAATTGTAATTGCCGAAGGCTCAATTAAATCTCCATCCTCCTTACCTTTCTTGCCAATAGATCTTATATATTTACCTGTTTTATTATAAACTTTAATTCGGCCATCTTCTATATCGCATACATAATAATTGTTCTCGAACAGTATAATGTCTCTTGGAAAAGCTAACACTTCATTAAATGATTTAGTGTCACTATTTGGAAATTTAAGGGATAGAGATATATCCTTAGGTATTTGCGAATAAATATACGTACAACTAAGCAGCGCTATAAATAATATTATAATTCTCATTTAATTTCCTTTTTTAATTATATTAATGTTTCTGTATGAATACCATTTTTCATAATCCTTTAATGTAAGAAGCGGATACAATTGTTTGGTACATTTTCCAATTAAAACCGCATTAAAATCATCACGTTTTGTTTTTGTCTCCCATTCTTTCGCTGCTTCATTTATCTGTTTGTTTGCATTTGCTACAGTAATATTGCCATCTTGCATTTTCTCAAAATTATATTTATCAATTTCACTCCAATCACCTATAAGTATTACCTTTAATTTATTGGGGGAATAATTATCAACAATATATTGGAAATTATAATAACAGACACAACTCTGAGTCAACTTTTGAGTTAATAATATTATAGAATCTTTTGTCGACGAATATCCTTCCATAATAAGTTTTGTAAGTTTGTCAATATTTCCGCGGTCAAATGTTGTGTCTCTTGAAGTATAATAGGTTAATTTAGTCCTATTCCCAGGTGTAAGTTCGTGGATCAGTTCAATATACCCTGAATTACCAATAATAAAATAATAATTTAACTTTTTATCTAAATTGTATTTTATATATAAATTATCAATTAATTTAGCATCTTCAGAATAATAAATTTTCCCATTTTTCAAACAATCTCCAAATATCTGTATTTTATCTTTTATCACAACTACTGGAATCAAAATATCAGGAAATAACTGTTTTAAATAATTAATCGAGAATGGATCTTCATTATTAATTAAAATTAAGGCTAGTTTGCCACCTGTCAGTTTGTTAAAATTTAATTCTTTAGCATTAATATCTTTGATTGAAAAATCATCAATTTTAAACTTTGAGCTTCTGCTATAAATACATAGCCATATGATAGTTATAATCATAAGAAAGCTAAATATTATTAATAATTTTTTCATTGATGCTCCATCATGAATAATTTAATAGAATGGTTATCTGTGAGATGCAGATTATTTTATAATAATTAATTATTTAATTACCACTATACGTTCCACAACTAATTTGAATTCCGCTTTGACACCAAATATAACATTGTGATTCGTCCCATCTAGATGCTTCACACCCAGTATCCGTCTGGATAGAGCACTTAGTCCAATCTTTGCATGATTTTGATGCGGGTGGTCCGGCAAAGATTGATGTACATAAGCTAAGAATTATTAACAAACTTCCAACAATGCTCAAAAGCTTTTTTTTGTTTTTCATATTTCCTCCTAGTTATTACATCTCACAGATTTTTTAATTACTTCCTTTAAGTTTCAGCGCTTAGCGTAAATATTTGATACAAAAATATTTTTTCTTAAGATTTCACCATATTTTTCATTTTAAGATTACCTAACACATATAAATCGAGTTAATAATCTTTTACATTAGATTTTAAATTTAACTTTTTACTAAGTTATTCTCTACCATTTTACATTCAAGGTATCTCTACCTCATTTTTCACCACCTTAGATTAAATTTTTTTGGTTTAGAAACAAATAATGTTTTTTTCTATACTCAAAACACTTTATTATTAAGAAATAAAAAATAGGCAGAAATTGTAAATACATTTAACCCATCCGCTAATTTTCTCATACAAACCTATTAAGATATATTGCTATCGAGCATACAAAAAAAATACATATTATAATCAATCAACCCCACGGCAAGCCGCGAAGAAATCCTTTCGGAATTATAAACTTAATTTCTTTTTTCCCTTATTTGTTACCCACTTCAATAAATCCACAATATAAAAATATTATATTTACAATTATAGTAATTTCAAGTTTTAATTAAATTATAAAATATATTTATATTTGTCAAATTAATTAAGATATTTGTTACAATTTTATTAATGCTCCCAATATACATAGTGATTAACTAAACAACTATTTAATAGGAATAATTTTTTGCGCTAAATAATTAATTTCTTATTTGTAGTTGTTCATTTCCAGCAAATAATAAACTCTGAATTTGTGAATGGTAGAAATCAATTAATAAGCTATAGAAATGGATGAAACCTTTTACAAATTTTATGTTATCGGCAGTCATTAATTTTCATACCTGCGTTGCCAATTTGTAAGTCCAAATGTGAAATTTCAAAGACTTTGATCCCTAATAAAAGGAATTATGCTTAAATTCAATAGAAATGGGCTTTGAATGAAGTATATGTGTTAATAGGCAAAGATTAATTAACCATCAAAAAATATTTTTACGTACTTATTGACATAAAGTCGAGCATGTTGTATATTTTACATAGTCATAGATTCTTTCATCAAAAGGTGAGATGAAAGTAATTTTCTGGAAGTACAATTTTTTAGTAATTTTATGAATTATCCCAAACTTAAATAGATATTTACTTATAAGAAGGAATAATATATTTTGTTCTTTAAAAACTTTGATTGTAATAAAGAAGTTTATTTGTTTTATTACTAACTTAAATTTTTATCTGCGTTTTGTTAATAATTGGTATCAATATAGTTTATAAAACCTCCTCCCCAACATATTAACCCCTCAACGAGGACCGGATGGGTTCCCAGCGCCCGCCGGTTCTCCCTTTTTCAATACTGACAAATGATATCTTATAATGTATATCTTTGGAATTTTATCTAAAGGAGTTATACAATGAACCTCGGATTAATTTTCTTTGTCAAACCGATACGTCCGTTTTTTACTTTTATTCTGATAGCCCTATTTATTTCGTCCATATCAATATACGGACAGATAACATTATACGCTTCCAAAGATGCCTATTGTGAAGCATTAAATGGTAATGCTAATTATAACAATCAAAATCTGAAGATCGGCGTTACATCGTCCCCCTTAAATCAATATTTTGCAGGTCTTTATTTTGATTTACCGTCAATTTCTTCCAATAACGTGATAAGTGCACAGCTGAAAGTAACTAAACAAAGCGGCTCAGGAATTCAAACAGTTACGTACATTTTACCACTCAACTCAGATTGGAGTGAAACACAATTTACTGGGAATTGGCTTAATTCAAATGCTAGTTTCACAATTTTAGGTACAGTATCGAACTTATCGGGTGATATTTCGATTGACATAACTAGCATATTTAAAAGTTGGTTGAATAATCCTTCTAGTTATCATGGTATCGTTTTTTATCCTCAGAATTCCGGTTCGGTCACAACCTTTACATTCTATGATCACGAACATGGAAATTGCGATTCGAAGCCATATATTTTAATAAAGACAAATACTGCCGATTTATACTGGACTCAAAATACAATTTTAAATACTGCAAGAATTCGTGCTCGGGCAGAATCGTATAATGGTCAAATCTTTTGTATTGGAGGACAGAATGGTAGCAATGGCTCGGCATTAAATACTATCGAATATTATCTAAACTGTAACTGGTCAAATCTGGCAAGTCAGCTCTCTGTACCCCGATTTGAATTTACAAGCTGTGTATTGAATAATAAAATATATGTATTTGGTGGACAAGATAAATCAAATATCACTGATGTTGTTGAATCATATGATGGTTCTATCTGGCTACCTGCTGGTGTCATGCCGATTCATTTATATGATCTGGATGGTGCCGTTTATAATAATGAATTCTACATCTTCGGCGGACTTACAAGTTTAAGCACTCCATACACATATGATACATATGTTAGAAAATTCAATAACTCAACAGGATGGACAACATTGAGCGAGATACCCTCTACATCAAGCACTACATTTTCACAGAGGTCTGGTTATAGTTGTGTAGCACTAAATAACTACGTCTATGTTATTGGAGGTGCAAATGCATTAGATGCTCATTCGGTCAACTATCTGAATGAAGTTTGGCGATTTGATCCTACAACAAATACATGGCTTAAGATGGCTCCAATGAAAGCTAAACGTGCAGACTTTGCTTGTTTAGCATTAGGAACGAAAATTTATGCTATAGGTGGAACAAGTACCGATTTGCCAAATCCTTCCTTGTCAATTGAAGTTTTTACTCCTGACGATCAGATTGGTAGCTGGTCAAATCTGACTTACTTTCCTACAGTTGCTATTGAAAGACCGGCTTACACAATCCAAAATAATTGTATCTATCTATTGGGTTTAGGAAGTAATTATACCAGTTGTTACTCCAGTAACCCGATAGTAGTAACTGGAATTGAAACTTTTCAATCAACAATCGATGAATTTCGGACCTTCCAGAATTATCCGAATCCATTTAATCCGTCAACAAAAATTATATATGAGCTGCCGGAGGCAATTCATGTGACCATTAAAATATATGACATATTAGGACGCGAAATTAAAACTCTTATAAATCAATACCAAAATCAAGGATCGCACGAAATTATTTGGCAAGGAGATGATAATACGGGCAAAAAAGCTGCATCCGGCGTTTATATTTATCAGTTATACACAAATAAATATTCTCAAGCAAAGAAAATGATTTTATTAAAATAAGAACAAATGAAAATAATAAAAAAGCATCATATGCATTTAACTAAAATTTAATTATATAATGATTATTTCAAATCCAAAAACATTTGTAGATTATGTTACTATGTTTGAAAGTTATAAAATATTTATGATACTCAAATTGCCAAAAGCAGTTTAATTTACTTTGAGACAGAGCGATAAAATCACTTATGTTTCTAACATTATTAAGCGCGATAATTGATATATAATCTAGGATAATTGGAATTCCATAAACAAACGGAAGCCTTGTTAATGTTGGGAAGGCATTACCAGGTATTCATGTGGTTATTGGATGTAATTCACTTTTACCCCTCCCAACCCTCACATATCCCATATAATCCAGTTTCTATTTGGAAATATATTATAAGAAAGAATTAGCTATAATTCTTGGAGTAAATGTATGCTCAATTTGGTTTTAAGAGAATAATTATTATTAGGCACAAACTAGATTTTTGCTTGAAATTATCGAATTCTTTTGAAAAATTTCCTTTCATATTAGCAAAGTTACCAATTGGAAAAATATATCATGTGAGAATAAGACTCATTCCAAAAGGATCTAATTATTTCTGGATATGTGTTACTGCACGCCTAATACTTAAGAACGCGTTGCAAGAAAGAATAGACCTAAAATAACAGCGCCCGCTATTAGATTAGCTTTCAAATTATCTTGTTTAATCATCTGAGCAATTTGTGATATCTGCATTTGTATTTGTTCTATAGTTGCATTTTTCAAATCAATTGCGTGCCTTCGATTAATCCAGCCAGGTAATTCACAAGGACTCATATCCCATACAATTGGAATTAATACCTTTTCTGTAATCAAAGCCATTCCAGATTCCTGCAATACATATGCTGACTGACATGCTTCACGGCTTGCTAGTAATATAACCCATGAACTAGATTTTATATTTGCAATAATAGAGTCAGTCCAATTTTCTCCAGCTTTTATAGATACTGAAGCCATAAACACGGATAAACCTTGTTGAACCAATTCATTATAAACAAAGTCAGCTAAACGTTGATCATTTGATGAATAACTAATAAAACAATCCGGCATTATTTTATTTCTCCCATATATTAGATTTAGTAATTATTATATTCTTCTATTAATTTATCAATTAATTTTAATGTTTCATTATCTTTTATAAGAAATATTTCTGATTTCCATTTCTTTAAAAGTCTTAGGTCATCTCTTCGATATGCTGGTATTTCATCAGAATTCTTAAGGGTATTTTCCATATTTTAAACAGTTTCTAATTCTAAATATTCAAACATATTGCTTCCATTATATTTAACTACTTATCCTCATACTTTCTTCTAACACCAATGAATTTACATTGGCATCATAAACAGGGATAATGTCATAAGTAGGTCTTAATAAAGTTTCTAAAATTTTAAGCGGTTCTTTTTTCTATAATATAGACTATAATAGTGGATTTTTTGACATTTGTTCTAAGTCGACGACCAATCAATCAGTGTTTTCAAGAATCTATACGACTGAGATTCTCTTTGTGCTTTTTTAATTATTTCATTAACGTTTTCAAGCATAATATTTTTATAAAATAACAATGCCGAATTTAGATCGTGGCTTAGTTCCTCAAAAATAACTATTTTTTGTTATTAAGCAATTGCCATAAAGTTAATTCATCAATTTCACCTGTCTGTGCAATCTTTTTCGCTTTTTGATATTTTTTTACGGCTTTAACAGTATTATCATCATAAACTGCTGTGATAATTACATTTTTATATCCCAGTTTAATTAACATAAATTGTAAATCTCCGACATCAGTACCATGCATACCCTTAGATAATACTCTACTGCCCAATTTTTTAACTAAATTTGAATCATTAGTATTTTCTTTTGGCTTATTTTTTTCAATTGAATTGGGTTTAAATTCAGCATTTTTAACTGGATCTTTAATAAGATTTACATTAGTGTTGTTATAAGTTTTTGTGCTATCTACCTTTTTATCAGTGGGTTTAACCACGGGATTTGTAGTAGATACTGCTGAGGAATAATGAGAACTATGTGAGGAGTGGGAGCTGTGAGACGAATGCGAACCATGTGAGGCATGCGATAAATAGTCGCCACCAATATTTGAATTCGACTTATAGAGAACAAAGTTATGATTATTTACGTTATTAGTGATTGACGAAATGTTCTTCAAAGTATTATCCCCTAATACAGGAGGCAGCTTCTCCGCATTTGTAGGTAATGTAGTCGCTAAAGCAACTGTAGCACCCCATATGACTTTTTTAGTTATTTCATCCAATTTTCGTGACATTTGATTAGCTCCTTTTTATTGGTTTTAAATATTTATGTTCCAAATTCTTAGCCGACGAGAAAAAGCCCCCGCAATCACATTTATTTATGCAATTTTCACATTCATCTAAATATATGTTTTTCCATTCGGAAATTGACTTTCGATAGTTGCCTATAATTGAATCAGGGATACAACATAGCGGAAGATTGTAAATGGAGGCATTCATTTTTAGGCTATTTAAATATTCTATTGATTCCTCAAGCTCATCCATATATAGATCAGGTGAAATCCATATATTATTTAATTCATTTTGAGCATTACCGATCGGTTCTAAACCCATAAAAGCGACATGTTCCACAAAAGGCAGGTATTTGTATAAGAACCGTGCAAATTTGACCATTCTGTGGTAATTTATTTTCAATATGACAAATCTTATCTCAATCCTAATATTATGTTTGGCTAAATAATAAAGTCCTTGTATTGTGTCATAAAACGCATTCGATGAATTGACAATTCTATCATGTATTTCGAAATAGTCGGAATGCACAGGTATTGCCAATACAATATTATTAACATTCAACTTTGCAAAGTCTAATACTTTTTCATAGTCATAGAAAGTTCTTCCATTGGTTAATATATGCAACAATATTTCGGGACAATTATTCTGTAATAAAGCAATATATTCATTGAAATCCTTCCAAAATAAAGTTGGTTCTCCCCCTGTTATTCCTAATACCATTTCTTCTTTTGGTAAGAGACTGATTATTCCTTTATTTATGTCTAATTGAGCCTTAAAGTTTTCTGAGTTTGTTGCGGGCTGAGAACACATTATACAATTGTGGTTACAATATTCAGTAAAAAATATATAATTATGTTTTGATTCCTTTTGATATAATGTTTTAATATATCCGGACTTATCAATTAATAAAATATCACCAGTATTATAATTTTCAATGGATTTAGTCACAAAATATGGGAATGTTTTTAAAGGGGTATCTTCTAAGGGATAATTACATAGATATCCATATGTCGTTTTCCCATCAATAACAAATGGACGAATAATTCTGTTTTCTTCTTTTCCACAAAAAACAATATTGCTGTCCATATCAATAGTTTTCACAATAACTGAATTTTCAAGATTATAAGCAATGCCATTTGTTATGTTAGACATATTAGTTAGCAACCCATGAATTAAATATTAGCTCAATCTTTTTATCTGACTCAATCAATTCTAATAAGTATTCAATTATCATCTTGTTCTTTTTGCAAAACGAACTTGTTGGCCGAAAGCCGTACATATCTTTTTGAGTGGAGTAATTTCTAACTGGATCAGCCCCGCAATAGGTCTGGAAAGCACAGTCCACACATCCATTTAGGCATTCATTGGCCCACGTATTAGCAATTTCTTTTGATTTACTCCCGTAAAATATATCATAGTAATTATCCCTATTTACATTCCCCAATAGGAAATAATCGTCTCCCATCTCGGCTAACATTCTTGCTTCATCTGATGGATATACATTTCCATTATAATTATATACTGCTACACTATTTATTAAACCCGCCGGTGACTGTAAATCAACAAAACCATTTGAAAAAGGGGTTAGGATTTTTGATAAAATAATTTTTGCATAAACCTCAACGAAATAATTACCCTTTTGATTGTATTCAATAATATAATCTAGTGCTTTTTTATAAAAATCAATAAAATCATCTACTGAATAGAGATTTTCATTGCAATTTTTCAAAGCAAATCCATATGGATTTATACTGCGTAAAAATATTTCATGAAAACCTAGTGATATATATTCGTCAATAATTTCCTTCCAATAATTCAGTGAATAGCCTGTGGTTGTCATAAGAGCAGACACCCTGTCTTGGCCTAGAACTTTTTGACACTTAATTATTTTTTCAACTGTACTTTTATATGAGTAATTTTTTGTAAATATCCTATTTTTATTATGGACTATTTTTGGGCCATCTAAAGAAGTAGAAATTAATATATTGTTTTCTTTAATATAATTTAGCATTTCATCATTCAATAGTGTAAGATTTGTACATATTACAAATGTAACTTTGGGAAGATCATTCTTTATATATTCCTTTGATCTACCAACCACGTATTTAATTTTATCAAATGCCAAGAGTGGTTCCCCGCCCTGAAATTCAATAGTAATACTTGGATTATTTGACTTAAATATTATATCCAGCACATTGTCTATCGTTCGAAAGTCAATATCATAGCTGCAATCATCACTCGATACATGTGATACTTGACAATATATACACGCTTGATTGCATCTCAATGTCGGCACAACAATATGTAAACCAGTAAAATAATTTAATAAACCTTTTTTCGTCCGATATCGAGTAGCAAGTACATTTAAATTTATGGGTACTGTTTCTTTAGTAATAAAGTTATTTGAAATGAGGTCGGTATAAATATCATTATCATTATACTTATTAAGTGTTCGATTTATGATTCTATCAACTGTGCCATTTTGTACAATTAAATAATCACCAAATAAATTAACAATTAGTTCTTTATTATGAAATTGTGAATAATTAAAAGGCAAAAGCGAATAATCCTTAAAGACTGCTATATTTGAATATGTATTATGTTTATCAGATTTTTTCATAAAGAATATGTATCAGAATCATTTATTCAAAAGATGCAAAAGCTTTAGCAATGATTAAATCTTTTATATTCTTAGTTTCATCAGCAATTATTTGGCGCAGAGAATAATCCAATAAATCTTGTTTTATTTTATTTTCAAAACTATTTGTATCAAAATATTTATCGTTTTTAGATTTCATAATCACGATATTGTAGTTCCAACTTTCTTTAAGTTCGATTTCATAATCGGCTAGATACCAATAAAGACATCTAATTATTATCTCTTTGCTATAAGACTTTTTGGGAATTAATAACTTAACAATCTTATTTTGTTTTGAATATTTTATCAATATACTCATATTATTTCTACCCAGGAATAATATCTATCTTTAGATAAGAAAAATGTTGGACAAAAACAAGTATTTTAAATAAGAAATTTAGTGCATATAACCGACAAGTAATAGTACTCAGGGTGAGATTTAGACAGTTGCATCAGTATTTGGGTCTGTAAAATCAATTACTTACACAACTGTGATGCTAATCTGTAAGTATTCCTATAAGTTCCTAAACCCATAAAATTCAGTTTCTATTGAAGTGTATATTAAAAAAGAAGATTAGAGCAAGGTTTATTTCAAAGATAAGTTGCAAAAATCCTTGCGGTAAAGAATGTACCATTTGGTACTAGACGAATAACATCCGTTCTATTATTAGTATTACATAAATCATAAGTACTTATTTTCTCTTTTGTGGAATAGATTTAAATAGGTAATTTTTTATGTGGTTTTTATTTATTTATTCATCTTTCCATTTATTTAAAGGTACTGTTATGAATGACATCCAAGAATGTATCGATAATTTCTTAAGCCATTGTAAGTATGAAAAGAACCTAAGCCCTCTTACATTAAAGGCTTATTTAATCGATTTGAGGCAATTCTCTTTATATCTTAGTGACACACATATGAAAAAAACAATTGATTCTATAGACAAAAATATAATACGCGGCTTTATTATACATATATCACAAATACATAAACCTAAAACGCGCAAAAGAAAAATAGCATCTCTTAAGTCGTTTCTAAACTATTTAGAATATGAAGATATCATCCTATTAAATCCATTTCACAAAATGAGAATGCATATTAAAGAAGGAATACAACTACCAAAAACGATTGAAATAAAAATTATTCAAAAATTATTTACACACCTATATACTCAAAAAAATATGTTTGAACAAACTAGCAGTCTATATAAAATTTACACACGAGATATTGCAGTTTTAGAATTATTGTTTGCCACCGGAATGAGAGTATCAGAATTGTCAAATCTAACTCCACTGAATGTCAATCTCTCTGAACGAGTTGTGCTTGTAAAGGGAAAAGGTAATAAGGAAAGATATATTCCTATCCCCAATAATGAAGTAGTAAATTTATTAAATGTGTATTATGAATTATTCAAAGATAGTATTGCTAAAAGCAATTACTTTTTAATTAATCGCTTAAATCGACGATTTTCGGAACAATCAATCCGATTGATGATACGAAAATATATCAAAGAAATTCAAATTCCACAACATATCACACCGCACATGTTTCGTCATTCTGTAGCAACACTTTTACTTGAAAATGGAGTAGATATTAGATTTATACAAAATATTTTGGGACATAGCACAATTAACACAACTCAGATTTATGCACAAGTAAATGAAGCCCCTAAAAGAAAAATACTTCAATTAAAGCATCCAAGAGAGAAATTATCATTTTAATAATTCATTATTGTTTTTTATAGTTTAAAGCGATATTGAATAACGGATAACTAAAGGTTAACCATGCTTCAGATCAACATTAAAGAGGTTATTCAGAAATACAATTCATTAGAGATGGTATGGGATCCAAAAGATAAATGGCACATAATAACCCATGAAATGATTGGTAATTTCATACACTCTGGATTGCAGCATATTCCGACTAATCATGATATGAAAATACTAAATGCAGGCTCGGCGGGTAATAATTATGGAATGGAGACAAATGATAATCTTTTTCAAATTGATATAGCTCATAAGAATCTTAAGGCCAATCACAATGCTATTATTGGAAATATCGAAATGTTACCATTGAGGGATAAAAGTTTTAACCTAATTATTTGTGTCGGAAGCGTCCTAAATTATTGCGATCCTCAATTGGTTCTTCGGGAATTTACTCGAGTATTAAAATTATCTGGGTATATAATTTTAGAATTTGAAAGTAGCTATACTTTTGAACTGCTTGGAAGGAAGAGTTTTAATAAAGGAGTAACCTTTGTAAAAACATTTTACAATGGTACACAAGAAAATATTTGGTATTTCTCAGAAAAATATATTTATAATCTTTTCCAAGTTTATGGTTATTCTATTCTCATGAGACAAAAATGCCATATCCTTTCACCATTAATTTACCGAATTACTAAAAATGAAAATATTGCAGCAAAATTTGCACGATTCGATAAATTATGCCTAAAAATCCCAATTATTGAAAAATTCTCTTCTAATACAATAATTCTAGCAAAGAAATTATAGTAACTATCATAATTTATCGATCAGTTTTTCAAGAAGGTTCGAAAAAAAATTGGATTTTTTTTCGAATAATAGCGAGGAAATTATCAAAATAATAACAACGGATAGTGTGAAAATTGAAGTTTGGCTATCAATGTCAATTCCAAATTGATTTTGGATAAAAAGGCTGATGCTACCAACGAATAGAATGCAAATTATAGATATTATTAAAAAAGTTAGAAGTTTAACACCCTTTTTTAGTTTAAGAACTTTGCTGTCTAACGTTCCGATGGTGAAGAGGCTACTATATCCATTTATCTCAATAAAATCCATTTTATTTACATTTTTCAGAATTTTAGACATCAGAAGATCAAGCATATTTTTATAATCAAAACATTCCTTTTCAGTGAAAAATACCTCATACCATCTTAAATAGTATTTGTAATAAATTGCATTGATAATTTTTATAAATGTCTCTTTTTTTATTTGCTTAATATTATCTGGGCTGTACAACATTAAAACTGCTATCATTTCACTTTCATAATTGACTAATCCTAATCTTGGGACATAATATTTACATTTAATTACGTTAAAACGAGAGATTTTAAGCAAGCGAATAATATTTTTCGAATTTTCCGGCGGTTCGGCATTTTCTAAGTAACATCCAACCTCAGCTACTACATAGTCAACTAAAAGATTTTCTTGTGATATAAACTCTTCGATTTTATTAATAAATTCATAAAATGTATTATTCTTTCTAAATGCTTTGTCTATGACTAAATAATCTACAACAACTAACTTTTCCTCAGTAAAATAGGCTATTTCCGTAAATCCAATTAAGGTATTGTTTAAATAAAAGCCTAGCACATAAAAGGAATCTTTATACTTTACATGAAAATTTTCAATCCAATACATAATCTCTTTTGTATCGGTTCGAAACGCTGGCTCTATATTTTCGGAATAAAGTTTTAAGGCTTTTATAAACTCCAAACTTTTCGAGTTCTTAAATCTTTTTATCTCATAAACTGACTTCATGGGTTAACCTTTAGTTATCCGTTATTGGCAAAATTATAAATATTTTGTATAATACAGACATTAGTATTATCATTGAAATTAAATCATGAAATTGTTAAAATGATTATGTCAACTACCCGCTTTCTTTTTACTATAAATATATTATTTATATTTAAAAATTAAAAGAAATATTCATTAATATTTATCATTCAAACTTATTATTAAAATAACTTTATATGCTAAATACGAAAATAATTTCAGTTCCCAAATATTCCGTATTCCATAAAATAAGCATAATTTTATGGAATTAGGCATTGTTTATGCACTTGGTGCAGCAGTTACTTGGGGATTGGTGTATACTATAGACCAGAAGGTTCTTTCTGGAATTGCTCCAGTAACTCTTCTGTTTATCGATTCTATAATGGGTGTTATTTTAATGTCACTTTTTGTTTTCTTTCTTGATAAAGGATTTTTTAAGGATATTTTGAGTTTTGGAAAATCTAATTGGTTTTTGATTATTCTATCGGTTGTTTTAGCAGCTATTGCTAACTTCTTTATATTTTCAAGCATAAAATGCCTGAATGCTTCAACGGCTTCTACAATGGAAATAGCCTATCCCTTTTTTGTAATGCTTTTTAGTTACTTATATTTTCGAACAACACCCAACTTGTATTTTTTCCTTGGTGGCATTCTTATCTTTTTGGGTTCTATAATCATTGTCAATTTCGCTTGATTCCACTATTACCATTTATAGCTTCTTCATTTATGAGTACTGATTTTTTGATTTTAATTCTAACGTACATTGTTTGATAGAAGAATAATTAGTTAATTTAATTTTCTTTTTTATAAAAAAACTAAACATATTTCCACCTGTTTTGCATTGTTTGTTTTAATAATTTTCACCCTTGCGTTTTCAATCTGTAAGTCCATCTACAAAGCTCTAAACCCTTCAAATATCCCTCAAAATCCAATATCTATAGGAGAACATATTAAAAAGCGGAAATTAGAACAAGGGTTATTTCAAAGAGAAGTAGCAGAAATAATCCGAGTTACAGAGAGTATGGTTTATAGTTGTGAAAACAAGATAACTAAACCTCCCAAAAGGTATCTTCCTAAAATCATCTGATTTCTTGGTTATAATCCTTTTCCTACGCAAGAAAAATACAAACATCGATTCTTAAAATATATAAATTGTATTTCTGGCATTAATTATCACGGGACCGGACAAATTCAATTAGTTAACCTCAGATAGTCACAAAACCATTGGGTGTCAACTCGTTCTTATATTCAAGTTTTTCAGATGTAGAAATACACCTCAGGGCTCTAAGTTGTACTGAAATTTGTTCATATCTGTATCCATCATTGAGACATCTTAGTAAATCTGCTACCACTAGTGAACCAGCTAAACACCCGACATAGGAACTTGAGATTGCCTTTCCAGCTATTTCACGGGCAAGAATACCGCATCCTTCAGTAACATAGTCTTTCAATTTATCCTCTGTTTTGGAATGAATTTTATTTTGTCTCGATATATTTCTTTCTTTCCAAATTGAATATACTTTGGATGATGGATTAGAGCAAATCATTATGTCGTCAAAAGTAGTCAACTCACCTCCTAGCCCGCAATCAATTAAATATGAAAATTGTGAGTTTCCTAGTTTTATTCGAGGCTCTAGTTCGTCTAATCCACATAAGGCAATGCTGGGTTCTTTGGCAGTTACACATTTTGTGTATTCATCTGCAAACCGTTCAATTATACGAGTCTGAAAACCTCTCTTCTCTAAAAAAATGGAACAGACTCGAGTCTTCATTTTCCCAATTGCTTCTACACTGGTTAATAGACCCGACCCTTCATTTGCTTTTACAACCATATCTTGGTCCTGAAGAATAAATAGAATTTCGCTGGAATTAGGATAGGGCAAGAAACTAACATTCCATAGAAAAGCTTGTCCCAAATGGCCAAGCCCAATAATCCAAAATTGTTTTGGTAAATATTTTACTGGTGGCCCACATGCTTGATCTTCTAACCAATTTAAATCAGGTCTCCATAAAGAAATACCCTGAGATTCAATAATCTCCCCAGAACAAATTTCAGAATGTTTCTGGAATAATAGTCCTATTCCTATTGCTGCTGAAGCTATAGCTCCGAGATAAATTCCTCCAATATTACTTTCCTGTAGGAACGTTTCTTTGTCACCTGGGATTAGAATGCCTCCCTGCCAATCATTATAAACTAAATGATATCCATCTATTTCATTTGAAGAATGTCCTACATATAGCGTCGGGTGTGACAACGGATCGGTCGTTATTATATGCCCTCCTAAGTGGCAAACAATATCGTCCAGCAAATCCAAGCCCGGCCAATTTAATAGTGATTTTGTTTTCAATGGTAATAAAATTTCAACACCACCTAAGAAGGCTCTTCTCCCTGAATTAATTGCTGTTATTAATGCGACCTGAGAAGTACAATCTGTTACAATTTTTGCACCACAAGAGATTACTAATTTAAGTGATGAAAGTCTATCTCGAGCTTCTTCTATAGAACAATTAAATTTTTCCATAATTGCTAAATACATTCTATTAAAACTGTTAACATCTAGCTCTTTCATATAATTGTTATCACCACCCTCTTTGAATTAATAGGATATTTTTTCCAATTAAAATCACCTAAATATTCATAAATTCCCACACTTGAAAGTGTAAGTATTTTTTTACGCGCAAAAAAAGGGATAATCAGTGCAACATGATTCTTTAGAAATATCATTGGATGTTTCATATCTAATTCGCTTTGATTAATATTTCTACCAGGATGTGTATGAACATCTGCAATTACTTTTAATCTCTTTCTTTTACAAATTTCCCATAATCGCGTATACCCTTCACTCTTGAAATGAATGAATCCTTGATTTGAGGAATCAGGATCAAGTTCGTGATATAGAATATATAAGCATACCTTTGATGAATTCAAATTACTTAATAAAAATGCTCCACTTTCTCTAATATTTGAACTATGCGCTCGTAATTCTTTATTTAGTTTAACCCATAGAAAAAAGGGTATTTTAATTGGGTCTTCCATTTTTTACCACATTAATTTAAAAGTTCATATACAATTCTAAGATAATGTACTATGGTTTTATCAGATGTCCACCTATCTTGTGGATATTGCTGTTGCCAGTTTGGGTGATCTTTCATTGTACTTCTATCACAAGGTATATATAGAGAATTTCCTCCATCCCAATTAGGTTTGAATGCCTTTTCGACTCTATCGTTACCACTTGGCCATCGATTTATTCCTAATTTAATATTAATCTCAATATCCCAAGGGACAGCACTGGGGGCAGCGCTAGGATAGTTTGCCAAGTCAAATAGGAAATAAACTCTATCGTTTAGGTACTTAGGCAGAGTTGATTTTATCCAGAATAATCTTTTAGGCCATTCAAAATCTGAATCTACCATAGCCCATTTCCCATCTTCAACAGCAATAAAATATTCCGCACTTTTAAGATGTTCATCAAATATTTTCTCATCAGGTCCAATCATCCTTCAAACCTATCCTTTGGAACAAGGAAAAGACGAATTTTACATTGAGGATATTTAATGAAAATTCCGAGATGCATATCATCATTTATTTTTTCACCAGTGATACTATCCACTCTAAGTTCATGGTGCATCATTTCTCCTGAGGTAAAATTCAATTCTTTCCCTAACCAATGCATTATTTTCCCTCTGGTCGTTGCGGGATTAAATTCACGGCAATATTCTTGACCATTATAAATGACTTCAACATCAATCTTCTTGCAACGGTGCCCATGAAAACGATGTTTTTCAAATTTCTTTATAGTCTCCTTAAAATTGATTTCTGTTACTTCTTCATCTTCATTCTCAATGAAAATGAATATTTCTTCATCGAGTAGATTTTCAAGTTCAGAATATTCTCTTAAAAGCTGTTTAATATCTTTTAACGATAATTCTTCATGAAAGTCATGAATTTTAGGCTCTTTAATCCATTCAGCCCTGATAATTAGTTTTTTGTTATTCATTTTTGCTCCATATTATATTTTTTGTTAATTATTTTCACTTATAAGCAATAATTGCTTAAGGGTAGTTTAAAAAAAATCAGAATACAGATTCATATACAAATTCTTTTCCGGTTGCAGTTGTTTCTTCAATCCGATTTACAATCCGCATATCAAACAGATTTTTCAATCTTACAGATGCCGCTGGTACACTTATATTAAATTGCTTTGCAATGTCATTTGATGTTAGACATCTCCCTTTCATGATTATGGATAGAACCTCCAGCAATGATGCCTCTAGCCCTTCAGAGAATAAATGCCAATCATTATTTGTTTTTTTAATCAACATATAAAACTTCTCATTTGGAGGTCTTTTTTTTGTAAATACCAATTCTACATTGTATAAAGTAACATCATTTAAATTTGAAAGATAAATTATTTTTTTATCGATTTGACATCTATTCATCTTTTTAAGTTCAGTAACTATTAATTCATCAATAAATGACCCATCAACTGTATCAATACCACTAAAATCTAATTCACATATATAACAACTATTTTTATAAATCCGCTCATTTAGAAAAGGTTTAATTTTTTGAGCCGGTTCTCTCCAAATCAAAGTATTTGGAGTTTTCCATCCGCTGTCTTCAGCAACCTGAAGAATTTTTATTATGTTGGCTACTTTTATCATACCCTTAAGCTTTTTCTACTTAAAGGTAATAATTTATTAAAACAATGTCAAGTTTAAAGATCACCATAAAACCAAATTGTTGCATGAGTCCCCTGGAATGATATTTGTTCATCATTAAAAATCAATTCTTTAGAATCCTGCTTTCTATACATTATACCTTTTCCCGAAAGAACCAATATTGCTGTATCGTGGGAGTCCCATTCATTAAGTGAACGAATAACACTATTTAATCCAGCACCGCTGCGTGAGGCTTTTTCACTATAAGCAAATTTCAAATAATCGGAATCTGCTTTCAAATCCTTAATTCGTTTTCTAGATCCGTTATGTACTTGCTTTTCAATTCGTCCACGTATCCCAATTCCATTATCCATTATAGAAAGACTAGTCGAAATAGTCTTCTTATTTTGGCTTTCATATTTTTGAACGAGTAAATACCCATTTGAACCACTATGCTCAGGAATATTTGCGGTTATTTCGGATAATATTGTGAAGAATAAATGCGCATTTTTATGTTTAACTGAAAAAAAACCTAAAATATCATCATACCTTCCTTTAAGTTCATAAATGGTTTGTGAGATGATATTAGCGCTATCCATCTGATTACGTTCGATTTCGATAATACCGTGCATTTTTCTTGGTGCATAATCTCTATCCCAACGAATAGTACTCGAATAATCCCCTTCAATTTTCACCATATTTGCTACTAATTGAAAGAAATCAGTTCTTTCCAGGTATTGGTAAATTGTGGGAGTAGTTGGAATATTACTTAAAACAATTTTTGTTTTTGTTTTTTTGTGAACAAATTTTATAAAAGCAATTAATCCTAGCAGACAAAACGGGATAATAAATGGTACCCTTGAAAAATCTAAAACTACTCTACTGCTTCTGTTAAATAATTCAGGATTGTTTGAACGATAAAATAATATCCATCGTATCTCATCTCTGAGATTATCACCTAATTCAATCCTATATTCTCTCATGAATTATTCTCATTTTCTTTATCTATTTATTTTATATTATTTTTTCTTCTGTACTTTGTGCTTTTTAAAATATTAATTCATTAATCGACTCGATATTTCCCATCATCTATTTGTTTCTTAAGACAATTGAAGCAAATGTGAACATACCCTTCGTTTTGAAAATTAACTTGCGTAATTGGAGCAGGCTCATTGGGAGCAGTACATCCATTTAGGCGTAAAGAACATATTCCAACCATTACAGCATTCGTAAATCGGATAAGAGTACCTTCCCTACCGTTTTTTAGTAGGTTTTCCAATTCCGCGATACTTTGATTTTCTAAATGCTGTTTTCGAATTGTGTCTTGTTTAATCTGTATTTTTCTTTGAATTACAGGTAAATATCTCTGATTTGCATCGTCAACCCAGTCATATATCCAATGTTTGTTTCTTGAAATATCCTCTTTAGAAGCTCGCCAATATATTTCATTGTGTTCGACATTCGCCGGATGAACACTAAGAGAATATGTTGTTGGATGATTAAATAATTCAACCCAATCATTATCAGGCACTCTATTCAATTTAAAATATATGTTAAATAATTCTGAATATTGTTCATTTCTCCCTTCGATTCTAGAATCCACAATTTGAATTAAATATTCATTTGGATTTGGTAATTGAGGTTGTTTATATATTACTGGATCTTTAGATATTGATATTTTTTTATTTGAGAATGATTCCGGTAAAAAGACATTTTCTGGAATTAGTCTCTTGGCTAATGCTTCTAACCCGTTCTTATAAGAAGTTCTAAAGTCAGCAAATACTTTATCTTTTAGAAAAAGAGGGACTTCACATTTTTCAATTAATATTGGTAATATAAAAATATTATTCCGATCCAATTCTACTTGAAATGCAGCATTTAATTCCTTTTGAACCCACTGAGATGTGACGGAATTATTTGAAATGACTACCCCCAACCAATAGCTCTCTTTAATTCCTTTTTGGATTTTAGTATTAAGTGAATCACCAACCTTAAGCTCCCATTCATCATACCAAACAGGAACATCCATATTTTTTAAGTCTATGACTAATCTTTTTACAAAATCTCTGTCCATTGATGAATAGCTTATAAATATTTTAGCCGACTTTTCCATAAAAACCTCTTTTATATAATTGATACAATATTGAAAGAATATCGTCTTATTTACATTATTTATTTAACTTATTTTTCATTTAATCATTATTCATTTCCCATTCTGAATAATCCGGAGTATTTTAATAATTTTTATTTACCTTTTTCATATCTTTTTAATGCTTGAACGATAACTCCATTAACCAATTCTTGTTTTTCCTTTTTCAAAGAATCGGAGATGTCCTTATACTCCACCTTCACTCGATAACCTTTTACAACATTTTCACTCTGAATTGGAGATTCTTGGACATTCTCTGATTCAAAAAATAATATTAATTGTTCTGGCAATAATAATAAGGTTTTTTCTACTTGTGAAATATCAAGTTTATCATTTATTATTTTTTTCAACGAATCTAAGCGTTTCTTTTCTTGTGAACAAAATAGTACTTTGTTATATCCCGACTGGAAGCATTTTTCAATATTCTTAATCTCATGTTCATCATTGGTCGTTACCGATATTTCACATGCAATTTTTATACCATTTCTCTCAAGTCCGACATCCACTCTTCCTAATTTATTGCTTGAACTTTCTTCTATTGTTGCTTTATATCCCCTTTGCTCCGCTAAACGCTTGATCAATGTCTGTAAATATCTATGATAAGTATTACTCTTTTTATTTTCCGTTTTATCAATTTTTTTTGTTGGCTCATTTTTAGTTGAAATAATTGGTTGTTCTTTATTTATCTCATCCTTTTTTTCATTCCGTTTAACTGGAATGACTGGCTTTTCAGTTTGAGCCGATATATTGGCATCTATTTCCTTACAGTATTTTGATCTTGAAATATTTATTAAATCTTGTTTATTTTTATAATTTAACTTATTATTTTTAAGATCTGTTACTATTGTCCGTATATTAAAATCATAATCTGACCGCTCCACACGTACAATAGCCTCTCCTATACTTAAATTCTGAAGATCATTTATATCGAAATGGACATAGCCATTTTTAAATTTTTGCGCGTCAAATTCACCAACCCGAAAACAAATGCGCGTTCCCGCATTTGAAATAATTGAATTCGCTAAGCCTGAATCATTTTCCCATAATTGGTGTAAATCCTGATGAGCTAGTATTAATCCAAGATGGTATTTTCGTGCCCCAGATAAGATTGACTTTAGGGAAGGGGTAATAAAGTTTTGGAATTCGTCGATATATAAAAAGAAGGGATTACGTTCCAGACTAGTTTGTGTTTGGCGCTGCATAACTACTTGATGCAATTTGGAAACAAGCAATGAACCTAAAAGATATGCATTTTCATCTCCAATAACCCCTTGAGACAGTTTCACGAGTAAAATCTTATTAGTATTTACAATATCTCTTAAATCCAAACCAGATTTTTGGGATACAATATTTCGAATTAGTTTCGGACGTAAAAATGAATTAAGCCTTGTAAGTATTGAACTCAAAGCTGATCCTTTCAACAAGGGATATTCTTTCTGCCAGAAATAAATAACATGTTCGTCTGTAACCGTATCAATAATTTGATATCTAAATTCTTTCTCTATTAAAAATCGTCTCAGATCAATCAAAGAACCACCTTGCGTATTTTCTAAAAAAGCAGAAATTGCATTGCCTAAAACAACACTCATTTGATCTCCCCAACTAGTCGAGAACCGGCGGAATATTTCAACTAAATCGGAAGCTAACACATTTTTCTCAATATCTGATTTTGCTTCTAATATGTTAAATCCAATAGGGTAATCTTCATCGCTGGGATCAAATATTATTACATCTTCCTTTCTTTCAACTGGAATTACTTCAAGAATGGATTCAATTAAATCGCCATGTGGGTCAAGAATTGCCACTCCCATTCCGGACTTAATATCCTGACGGATTAAATTTAATAACAATGTAGATTTTCCAGTTCCAGTGGCTCCGATTATATGCAAATGACGAAAACGTTGTTCAAGTGATAATGACGCTTGCTGAGAATGGCCATTATGGGTATTAATTCCTAATACATATTGATTCCCTTTAGTGCTTGCTGGAAGTTCTCTACTTTTTTGTGTGCCTCCCCACAACTTTTGGGATTCGATTGTATTAGTTGGGAAATGAACAAATGAGATTAATTCAGCACTATTTAAAATCATACCGCTTCTATGTGTCTCTCGTTTAATTACATCTGTAATATGAATATCTTGTTCATAGTTTTCATTGGAGAGAGGAATAAGTTCATTAGACTTAGAATCAGAGAATACACCCATACAGCCAGCTAATGATCTGGCAATATTCCAAGATTTCTCTGATGAAAAATCAGCTGTTATAATTCTTATTGCTACTGCATAAAGTGGAGAACTGCATTTATTTTGTGCTAATTTCACCATCTCAGGTGCATCTTTAAAAAAGGAACTGCCATCATAATTAGTAACAGAACGCAAAATACTCTCTGACTATGAAGATTCTACCGGATTGAATATAATTTGAAATATAGCTACTTCCTCATTTGATAGATGCTCCATTACTCCAAAGATGCCTGTCAAAGGATCGGGAATGAATGATTCATATGACCTAAGTGGCCGCATGAATTCTTCTGACAAACCGAAATCGATAATCGCAATATTTTCACTAGGCACTGAATTAAATAATGTTTGGAAGGTATTTTCATTGATTGATATGAAACTATCCGGGAAATATGCTTTTAATTGCTGAGAAATATGTGACACCTCTGAATGGGGGCAGGAGAACTGTACATAAATTTTATCTTTTAATCCGACTATTTCAAAGCTAATTGGAGTTCTACCAAGAGACATAGTCAGCAAACACTGTTCAAAATACTCCAAATTGATTTTTATCCCTTGTGGAATCAGAAACCGAATTTCACTAGTACCTTGTTTGTTTTTATATATAGCCGCTTCTGTATTTTCATATGGCAAATTCAGATCAACTTGGGATAAATCCGGCTCCGGAGAAGAGCCTTGGAATATACTCTTTATCCCATCAACTAACTTGCTTAGGATTGTCGGTTTACGCCCTTCATCCACATAATTATCAAGTTCTGGCAGATAGTAATAAAAGGGAACGAAGGGAGGTTCAAGCTGGACAGATTCAGACCATACGTCCCACCCTCTGCCACGCTGTTCCCACGTGTAAAATTGCATTGTTAATTCCTCAGTCAATTGAGAATACATGCGACCTACCAGTCTATTTTGCTAATAAATCTTGCATTATTGGCTTTCTTTCTAACTCAGATAAAGAACGCAAACCGCAAGCTTTATTGTTTTGTTCCAACACTTCCAAGACTGCATGATGAATTGATTCCTGGAACATAGAGGTTGTATCTAATTGATAATAAGTCTCAGGCTTAAAAGCGCGAACAAGAAGAGGCCCAATTAGGGGAATCATATAAATAAGAGCCATAATGGGAGTAGGGGTTTGTCCTAACCACCAGGAAACAAAAAATCCATTTCCAAAAGGAGCGGCACATATATCAAATATATATGTTTTCCATCTAACACGTAGATACTCCCTTTTTGCAGAAAAAATTCCTCCCTCCTTATAATCAACCCTGGAAACTTTAATTCCGTCAATATTTCGGTTTAACACAGTTTGTTCGCATTCTGCATAGAATTTTTGAGAAGATTCTTTCATATCTTCAGTAAGATGATGCCAGCGAGCAAAAGGGATGCTTTCTTTTTTAGGCATATTTTCCTCTTAATATGTTTTATAAAGTATTATATATACAAATTTTGATATCACATAATTCACAACTAACCGCAACAGAAATTTGAATAGCTCCCAAAAACCTTAATACTCTTATTTTTACAGCCTATCCATAATTTAGATGGATAACTAATATATTTTCCCAAGAAAAGAATATTTTATAGAGTTATATAGGAATAAATAATTAAAATTGCAATACAATATTTAGATTTTATTATTAGAGACTTTCAGCATATGCATCCCAAGCACAACGGCGTCAAACATGTTGCGGTAATAGATTTCTTTCCATCTCTTATCCGATTTTAAATAGGGTCTGAGTTCTAAATAATGAGAGACAACTACTCTGGCTACTTCATCTTTGCTGGCCGTACCATTTCCACAAATATTCTTTCTTACAGTATTTGCCGCGAAAGAATAGACATTCAGCCCTTTTCTTTTTCCTATGGCTTCTATTTTACGAGTAAATAGATTTAATAAGACCGAGTTTTTGTTATTTAATATTAATGTTTTTTCCACTACCAAATTATCTGGATTAAAATCCTTAATCATCCGGAGGATAACCTTTTTCCCTTCTTTTAAAGTATCACGAGCTAATTTCATTTGTTTGATGGTTTTAACGCCGTAATAAATAAGCTCTTTACCCTCAAAGAAGGCAACTCCCAAATATTTAGTTCCCGGATCAATAGCTAATATTTTATTATTTGATGTCCATAATTTCATATTTTTATTTTATTACTAATAATGCATTGTCTTGATTCGTTTTGAATCAAGCGTTTTATTACATACAACCCCAATCGCAATTGCTTCAAACATTCTAGTCAAATAGCTGCTTCGATTCCGTATCTCTCTTTTATATTCGTTATATACTATTGGAAAGATTTTATTTACTTCCTCAGTTAAGTTTCTTTTATTATGTTTTCCTTTGATTAAAGCCGTTTCGACAATTTTAATAGGATATTCATAGGTAATAAGATGCTCCCGTTTTGCGACTTCTTTTATTGATTCACATAATTTAAGAACAATTGGCGAGGTTCGTGATTGATGCGGTTTTTTCATTGCCAATATGTTGATTTGTTCGCGTCTTATTATTCTGGATAATATCGCAATAAGGCTGGCTGATTTATCTTCTACAGTTTTACTATTCAATGTTTTAACAAACCAATCACGTAAATCTGTTTCGTGGAGAATGGCTAAACCAAGGTACCTATTTCCTATTACTATAGATAAAATATTATTAGTGCGTTTTAGCATAGTAGCGAATTAGATACATAAATAATGCATGACGACTTTTTCTAATTTTATGAATTGGAGTTAATTTTACTTCCGATAATATCCTTCGTATAAATCCTTCCGGATAGAGGCGTACATAATGTCGATAAGTTTCTATCTGTGATGGTTCTTTAAGAGCATCTGCAATATCCTGTGCGAATAAGTCTTCCTTTGTAGTACAAACAACCGTATTGTTATTTATTTCTTGTTTGTTAGTATTGTTAGTGTAATTATTTGATACGGGTGAGTTTCTTACATGAGACATCTTGGTTTCACTGTTGGAATTACCGGTATGCAAAAGCATATAGTTAAAATGAATCCTATCTTTTCTCTCGATAGCAATTAGTTTCTGTTCAGCTAATTTTTTAATCGCCCGGTTCACAGTAGCTCTGGAGCACCCCAAATTATCTGCGATATATTTCTGTGATGGAAAGCAGCTTTGATTTTCATCCACCATACTGGCCAGATATATATATACAATAATAGCAGATGCTTTTATCAATGAAGGATAATTACGCAAAACATTTTTATCCACCCAAAACCATTCGCCATTCCGCATCATTCTTAGATTGTAATTTTGAGATAATGGCATAATATTACATTCAACAACTGGTCTCTATTTATTCTTAGATAAATACTTTGACTCTCTTTTTTTCATTTCCTCTCGTAAATGGCGGAGATGATCTATAAATATAGAATCGACCATGACACGATAGAGAATGGATATTCTAAGTGCATTCATTAAATTTGGAAAGCACTCCCCTTTTTCCCATTGGGATATTTTGCTCGAACATTTTATACCCAATATTTTAGCTACTTCAATCTGAGTATATCCGTTCACTCTTCGATACTTTCGCAAGAGATTTGGTATGTCTTTGTACGAAATGTTCTCCATAGTATAAATTTACTTTGTGCGATAAATAAAAAAAGATGGGTTAATTTGCCTAAATAAGCAAAAATCCAACTTTTTTACTTACTATAATAAATTATCTATTTAATTTTAACTCAATATTCAAAATTTAGAAATATGAATAGCGAGGAAAATGAAAAACTCAAATAATTATTTTTGACAATAATGCAATTGTCCTATTCTTAGAGAATAAATTATTAGTGAAGCTTTAGCATTGCTTACTAAATAAAATAATAATTTGCGGAGTTGTATATGTGTTTATCTCACACCCAATTTTTGGACAATAAATTAAGCTAATCTGCCATATGTCAATGATTAACTCCTTAGCTCATGAGTTATTGTGGAATTTTAGAGCATACTTATACTTAATCTAACATGAATTGGCTTATTTTACCTTCCCCTCTTTGCTTTTAATATACTGACTACAGATAAACCATCAGTGGAAATCTATTTTTTTGGGGAATAACATTCAAATAGATATTTTCTTATGTGGTTTTCATTTATTTACTAATATTTCTACTTAAATAAAGGTGGTATTATGAGCGACATTCAAGAATGTATTGATAGTTTTTTATCTCATTGCAAGTTCGAAAAAAATCTAAGTCCTCTTTCATTAAAGGCATATGCTATTGATTTAAAACAGTTTTCTGCTTTTTTTGAAAACACGTATATGACAAGAACCATTGATACTGTAGATAAGAATATTATTCGCAGTTATGTGATAGACATTTCACAAATACTTAAACCTAAAACACGCAAAAGGAAAATTGCAACTCTAAAGTCTTTTCTAAACTATTTAGAATACGAAGACATAATTCTAATAAATCCTTTTCGTAAACTGAGAATGCATATTAAAGAAGGGATACAACTGCCTAAAACAATCGATATTAAAAATATTCATAAATTATTTTCTCATCTATATATACAAAAAAACAAAGCAATCGAAGGATCAAGTAATTTAAGCAAATTTTACACACGAGATATAGCCATTTTAGAATTACTATTTGCCACTGGAATGAGGGTATCAGAATTATCAAATTTGACCCCACAAAGTATAAATCTCTCTAAACGAAGTGTTCTTATAAAAGGAAAGGGTAATAAAGAGCGGTATATTCCTATACCCAACACTGAGGTAGTGAATATTTTAAATACATACTATAAACTCTTTAAGGATAATATTATCAAAATCAATTACTTTTTCATTAACCGCCTAAATCAACGATTTTCAGAACAATCTATACGATTAATGATACGAAAATATGTTAAGGAGATTCAAATTCAACAACATATTACTCCCCATATGTTTCGTCACTCAGTAGCCACGCTTTTACTTGAAAATGGGGTTGACATTAGATTTATACAAAATATTTTGGGGCATAGCACTATAAACACAACCCAAATATATGCACAAGTTAATGAAGCACCTAAAAGAAAAATACTTCGATTGAAGCATCCAAGAGGTAAATTCTCATTTTGAATTGTTTTCTAAGATATTTTTGAAGTAATACACAAAATGAATAACGGATAACTAAATATTATCATATATTAAATGAATTTGTCTGAAATTGTTTATTATAGTTTTAGAATAATAAAATGGAAATTTGGCGATAAATCGCCAATTATTGCCTCGATAAAACTTACCTATCGATGCAATCTTAATTGTTTACATTGCGGCTGGAAAACTCTTTCAAAAACTCAAGAGTTACATATGAATCAATGGATTCAGATTTTAAATAATATTTATAATATGGGAGTAAGAATTTTAGTGTTGGAAGGAGGAGAACCTACATTAAGACTTGATTTAAATGAAATAATATTGGTAGCAAAAAAAATTGGTTTTAAAGTTGTCCTAGTTACAAACGGAACGAATTCTTTAGAAAGGTATCAGCCTGATTTAATAATGTGCAGTATAGATGGCCCAGAAGAGATACATGAATCGATTAGAGGGAAAAATTCATCTAAAAACATCATTAAAAACTTGCATAGCACTAATGTTCGCAAAATGGCTCTAACAACCATAAATAAAAAGAACATAAACTATATCACAGAAATAATAACAGATTATAATGACCATGTTGATATTTTTGGCTTCAATATAATGTACCCATATAATGAAAACACAAAAAAAATTGCATTATCTGAACAAGAAGTTCAAGATGTCTATGATTTAGTCGGGAGATATTCCATTCATTATAATATAGTAAATACAAAAAAAATGATCAATTCGATTGACTGGAAATGTTCACCTTGGATTTTAATATTAGGCGAACCTGATGGCAGCTGGAAACACCAAAAAACATGTTTTATTGATTATATCTCTAAAAACCATGATTGTAGAAAATGCCAGCTTGCTTGTTACAGGGGATTATCTCTACTTGCTCAGGGGGATATTAATACATGGTACTTAGTGAATAATTATCTTTTTAGTTAAAATTATGGTAGAAGTATAATACTCTTTCTATTCTTATCATCCGAGGACTGAATTATTTTGTTTTTATAATAGCTAGTAATAAGTATAAATATTAATAAACCCACGGAAAAAGAAACACCTAAGATGTTTTTTATATTTTCAAGATAATATTCATGAGCTGTCATTATTACTAACGGTTTTACCATCTGGCGATTTATATTTTTTATTGTTACCAATGAAGAAGGATTCGACAAAATACCTAATAGTTTATCATCACTCAAGTCCCCGATGGCATTTAAACTATCTCCCTTTTTATCTAAGAACACTTTCATATCGCTTTTATTGCTGAACCAGATTTCTTCACTTGAATTTTTCTTTTTTATTTCCACTAGTGGAGAATTTTCTCCCTTATAAAGTGTTAATATTTGATTTCGTTTAGTTAGAGAGAAAGGATAATTTTTGAATAATTGTATGTCAACAATACCCTCCTTCGAATTAAGTTCTGTAAAGGATTTTTTTGTAATATCAACAACTATCTTTTCTATAGGCTCATTGAATGCAGCAACAAATAATAGAGAAGAAATAATAAAATATGCGAATTTCTTAATTTTAAATTTTTTCATATCTTCTCCATAATGCTAAAGAAATATTAATTACAAGTATAAATAACTCAATTATGCAAATTGTTATTGGGATCATTGGGTAAACAAGATGTGATATCTCAAAATTGTTTGATATCGTAATAAAAACAGCAATTAAAATAGGAGCCAAAAGCAATTGCATCCATATCGCAGAAAAAAGCTTTGTATTATTTAGGATTTTAAATCTAGGATAAACATAAAGCATCATGAAGTTTGGAATCATCATACTTCCGGCATAAACTCCTAAAATGCTATTTAGTTTTATACCCAATTTTGTGCTAATTATTAAAGCAATAGCTAAAGTATAAATTGATGCATGCCTAATGTTCTTAGGAAAGAATTTTTCTAGGATGGTTTTACCTTTAATACTATAAAATATTTGTGATAATGAAATCATGTAAGTATTAATTGTTGTAAAAAAAGCAGTCGTAAGCAGCATAAAAAATAATAACGGTATTAAATTGGCGCTCCTTTCAAAAAATGCAAACCATACTTTAAAAGCCTCTTCACTATTTCCACTGAATACGGGATAAATATCTGATAAAATCATAATTACAAGCGGTACAATAATAATAATTGGAAATAGTAGTATAGAAGAATAAAAAACAACTTTTGTTCTCTTTTCATTATTTAACGAGAATATCCTTAGTATGATTTCCGGGGATGAACTGAACCAAGTAATACAGATTATTGAAGAGCCAATTGCATAGAGTATGCTTTGAGAAAGTAACGGGAGCTTTGTTAGTTCTTCTATTTTTATCATATTGCCGGTACTATTTAGTGATACTGAAATAACGATAACGATGACTAATATAAATATTATTTGTAAAAGATCTGTAATTAAAGCTCCCTTAAAACCACTAATAAATATATAAGCAGTTATAATTAAAAGGGCTATATATGATATCACCTCAACCCATATATTGTCAGGATAGTAGTAAGTTATAGCATTATGAAATGCAGCAATTTCAGTAACTATCATTAAAAGTAAATAGATCAAGAAATAGAATGGAAATGCAATCGGGCTTTTACTTAGCTCCATCAGTTTGTGAAATCGTAAAACAACTTGCCTGGGTAAATTATTATCATTTTCAATTTTAAACATCGAGCTGGTCAGTCGTTTTAAGAGAAGTAATCCTGCTGTTGCAGGAATTATAGTAGCTGGAATAATGAGCAAACCATACAATCTGTACAAAGCAGTTATCGCAGTAAAAAATATAGCAACTGAAAATATCGAGCCCACAATACTTGCAATGCTTAAAATTGCAGTATTGCCGGAAAATAGATATTCTTCAATACTTACGGTTTTACGTTTCCGGAATACAAAGAGAGATATTATGTATGATAGCAGTCCCAAAGATAAAGTGAACATAAAAATTGACCAACCTTGATCTAATTTATTCAAATCATTCATAATATTTAGTTATCCGTTATTTGTTTTACGAAATTACGTTTTTCTCTCTTAGATAAAAAATATTATTTTATAAAAAACCTTAAAGCATCAATATTAAGACAGTGCATCTGATATTGAGAATATCTAATTGAAGTGGACATAAATTTAGTTTATGTATTAGTTATTTCCTTTCGCCAAACTCGACATCTTAAAATGTAAAAAAAGGTTATTTTTCTATGAAAGAGGTACAATGCAGCGAACCAGCTTTACTTACAATTAAAATGATGATATGATTTTGTTATTATTATAACAACAATAAAAATGCTATGTTTGATAAAACAAAAGAAATTTATGAGTTTGAAAGCAAAACAAAGCAAGCTGAGGAAGATGAATTAAAAAAAGCTGGCGAGGATCATTTGCTGATTTATGAGAATATTTTTCCAGAAATTAAAGAAGCAATTGAAGGAAATGATAAATTCAGAGAAATGTTTTCATCCAGACTATGTGAACAAGAAAAGCTATTTAAAAATGAAGAAGAAAAACATAAAACTGTGGACAATATAAGTTATTTTTCTAAGGAACTTAGCGAAATCCCGAAGGAAGAAATAGAAAAACTTATACCCTTTGTGCTCTCTCAGACAAATCTGGGTATAGCTCTGTTAGCGCTTCTAAAAAAAGAAAAGAATTAATTACATTTTTTATATTCTCAGTCTGAATGTTTTTGTTAAACAAATATGATAATATAAAATATTTTTATACAAACGTTATCTTCTGATCCTTAATTCGGATGAGCCATCTACAATAGTTAGTACGGGCAAAGATTGTGTAAATAGAATTAGATTATATAAATAATAAGAATCAGAAAGAGAAACACTTAAAATAAATGAAAAGCCACTTACATAGTTCTGTTTTTAATCTATATCCTTATAACTGAAGCAGACGCACACTTATACTAAATGGGACTATTTAATTACATATTTATTACATTTTGAGATAAAACATTTAATTAAATGTAGAGCTAAAATATTTATATTTTTTGTTTAATTATTTCTTTATGTTTTTCCTCCAATTTCTTGTGCAATTTACCTAAATCAGTCTTTTTATTTATTTTTAGAGTTATTTTTTGAATTTTATCTCTGATATATTTTTCTAGTTTACTGTTATTATGACAATTAAACATTAAATAATAATAAAGCTTTATCAGTATTGAACTTTTTAAAATGTTAAGTTTTATTTTATTTAATAAATCCTCTACATATTTTATATTCTGTTCAACATTTATATCAATCAAAAGACAATATAAAAGAAATAACAGGTATTGATTTTCTTCTTTGTCTTCCTCGACGTTATTTATTTTTTCAATTATTATTCTCTCAAGGTTATTTTGACCAACTGCATTAGTTAAACTAACCTGAATAATTATCGGAATAAAATTAGTCATCAGATTTAAAAATATGTCTTCTTCAGTTACTTTCGAACCATCTTGTTTTATTACTATGGCATTAGCTTCATCTAAAATATAATATCCAAAATTACAATAAGATTTCAATATATAGTCAAATATTTCCATAATAAGTTTTTCATCTTTAATTTGGTCTGTATTTCTAAATACTCGAGACATAATAAAAAGAAATCTCTCAAATAATTCAGGGTCAATAATTATTTCTTCATACTTTTGTTTTTTAGTCACATCCGATGAATCTCTTTTTAACGGCTTAAGTTGATCCATGATCACATCTTGCTCGTCAGGTTCAAGTGGCATTTTCTTAGATTTTCGCAATTGCTCGATAGCACCTGAAATATCAAATATTGATGAAGATTTTTTAATCAAGTTATAATCTAGAGTACCAATATTTTCGTATTTGCTGTTTATTTTTTTTAAATAATTAGATGTCTTGTTAAATATTTTGCGTAAAAATTCTTCATCTTTCTTTATAAAACCCGAGTATAATTCCAACTCATTGCCGAATGATAGATAGAATTTGTCGTCAGTAATAACTTGTTCCCTAAAATCATTGTTATCAATCATATTAAAAGCAATAAAATATTCAAATACGCCTCTTAATCTGAAGGAATATAAATCATTGTCGCGTTTTGCAATTATACCTTTCAGTATAATATGATCAATAATTTCCTTTGTGTCGATTACAAATCTTAAATTGTGTTTTCGATATTCATCCGTGAAATCTACTAATTGTTTGAAAGTTAGCGAGTATGCATGATCAAAATATTGAGTAACTAAATGATTTGCTAGCTCGCCAAGAAATGACTTATAGTTTTCATACGATAATCTGGCTACAGAACCAAAAACTATATTTTGTCTTTCGAGTAAATTATCAATATATAGCTGTATTAGTTCAACATTATTATTTAGATTGAAATCATTTGTTTTCTCAAATATCCACAAAAATAGTGATACCGTCCAATAATTATATGGTATATTTAACTGATTAAAAATATCAATAATCCTTTTAATAATATCTTGTCTTCTTTCACTTGGTATGTTAGGCCATTTGTTAATTAGTGCACGAATTTCATTCCTAGTGATATCGTGGATAAACAATTTTGTATATTTTATTCCGTCCAAATATGGCTTCTCGTAAGATTTGAAAATAAATAAATCTGAAACTGCAATAAATGAAGAATTCGGGGTGTTTTTTATAAATTCTTCTAATTCTTGAGTAAATGATTCCATTTCTTTTTCATAATTATCAATTAGAATAACTAATCGAGAATAATTTAACTTTTTGAATATATTTGCCTGGCTGTTTTTATAATACCGAGCTATTCTACTTATTAGATTTAGCTTTTCACTTTTAATCTTATAATCACGTAAATCAATATAGAATGGAATCGTTAAGTTAACTGAATAATTGGCAAGCATGTCGAGTTGAATTTTTTTCAGCAATGATGATTTACCACTTTTATTTTTTCCATATATCATAAAGTTATCATTACTAGTGAATATGCTGTTGTAATCAACATTGTGTTTGGATAATGGATCATATGGAGATTCTATTTCTGGAATAGTTTTTATTACTGGTGATGTAAATAATTCTATAAAATTTTTTAAGTCACCATCTCCCTGTCCAGAAACAAACAATTCATTTGACTTATTTAATTCGTTTATATAATGATCACGTAGGGTTCTTCTAAAATCATTCTGTTCCCTTTTTTCATCATCAAGTGGTATATCAATAGTTTTTTCAGGTTCATCTAAGAATATGTTAGATTGCCAATCATAGATGCTATTTCCAATTTTTACTTGATATGTAGCCAAATTAATATCAATCAACGAATATCCTATTTTAGCATTTAAATTTGTCATAGTGAAAGTAGCAGGCGTCGAACAACAAAATATTCCATCATGCGTATTGAGTTGCAAGGATTGTTTCTTTTTATGTTCATGTCCATAAAACATATAATTAAAATTTTGATATATAATATCTTCTAGTTCAAATGAATTAAATTCTTTTACATAGGATATTTCATGATGCATTATTATGATTTTTTGTCCGCAATCTTCAATGCTTTCTAACGCTTTAGCGATAAAGAATCTTGGGAAAAGCAATTTATTTTTCTCTTCTTTTGAATTAGAACGCCATGCTGTATTTATGGTTATTATACCAATCTTTACTCCATCGATTGTTCTTTTATGAACTGAATATATTTTTTCAATTATATCATCCGTTTTTGAATAATAGTCCGTCACAAATCGATAATAGTTTTCAAGATTTTTACAGCTTTCATTAAATTGTTTATCATTTTTATCTCTAACAAAATCATCCAATATATCATTCGAAATAATTTTTTCCGATATGTGTGTCCTTATTGCTGGCATTTCTTGATCACGATGAACATCATGATTCCCAGCACAAAATATAAAATTCTCATTAGAGATTGAAAACGCGTTGAGTATTTCATACCCTAACAATCTAAATGCAGCTTCAAAATCGGCGTAATGCTCACCAGTATGAACAAGATCACCTGTAAAAATTATAAAATCAATCCTGCCTTTTGAGCGTAAATGCTCAATAAGTCTTTTGATAATTTCTTTTTGTTTAGATATTAAAACTGAATCATTCTTATAATGCAAGTCAGTTAAGTGCAATATTTTCATTTATGCTCCAAAATATTTACTAATTTTATATTTGTTTTATTCTAATTATAACTAGACAATATAAACCGGTTATTTCCTTCCTTTGACAATAAAACCCTCAATTGCGTAATTATGCTATTTAATTTTGAAAACTGAAATATAAAATAATTAGAATCTATGATAATTTCATATAATTTCTTCAACTCACCAGTTTACTTGTAATAATATCTATAGGCATAAAATAGAGAAATATGATTATACTTTGATCACACCTAGAGTACGCAACAATTGAGTATGTGTGCGACCTTGTTAATTTACTTGTTATAGTATATATTTTTATTTTTATCAAAAAAAAGAAATAATCAATATTTTAAACAAAATCATCACCCTTATGCTGATTCAGTTTACTTCATCTATTCCTCAGTATGTGTATCCAGGTATGTAGCAAGGTTCAAAATGTACTTAAAGTACACGGGATAATTCTTGGTTTAATTCAAAAAGCGATTGTTAATGAGATAATACTCAAATACAAAACATGGATTTCACATTGAAAAAATGAAGATGCTTAACCTAAACTGTCTAGTTAATGCATTTAAATTATCCTATTTATACTAGGCTCCAATAGAAAATCTGTTTGGTGATCCGAACGGTTAACTACCTAAAGAGCCCTTTTCTTTTATATAGAAATTTTGTCTTCACATTTTTATTATCGGGATGGATAAGTTCGGCAATATTAACTATCCAAACCCGATACTTCTGTAAAATTCAATAGGAGTATGTTTATTATTGAACTTTGATAATTTCTCAAACTAGAAGGAACAATCAATATTTATCTATTTTTTTATCCAGTTTACCACAACTGACAACATATTTTTTAATTCGATAGTTTCGCCTTCAAAAGGATGTTTTGTATTAAAAGTATGTGTGGCGTTTTCAATAACATTGAAACTGACAGGCCATAAGTTACTCTCAGCCCATTCTTTAATGTTTATACTATGTTTTATGTCGACAGAATCATCTTTTGCGCCATGTATAATTAAATATTCCGTATTAACTTGTTTAATCGCTTCTTTCAGGTTCCATTGAAGAGTCTGAGCATTCTTTACTTCACAAAGAAATTCATATCCTCGCGGTAACATTTGATTCGTTCTATTATTCTTCACAAGCCACACATTGTCTTTTTCCCAATTGTCTAAAATTTCCTTGGAATATAGGTCAAGTGTTGATACACTTGCTAATAAAATTATTCCATCAACGCTTATGTTTTCCGAAAGAATTCTTTTGGCAGCGAAAATAGTCGGAATACCACCTAGGCTATGTGCCATTAAAATTATCTTCTGGCTGATTTTAAAATTGAATGGGTGATTATATATATTCGTAATTATGCCATATAAATCTTCTACTTCCAAACGCATACAGTTTTTTTCATACAAATCAAGTTGTGTGAAATAATCCTGATCACCTTCCACACCGCCATGAGAAAAATTATATGAGATTGATGAAATTCCGTTTTTATATAAATCCTCTTGAATAAAAGGGAACATGCCGTAGTTGTAGAAACCATTACTACCGTTAGTTATGATAACAATCGGTGAGTTTTCAGTTTCCGTCTTATAGCAATGGCAAGTTACAATGCCATGTTTTAGTTTAAGTTTAATCTTTGTTTTCATATTGATTGTTTTCATTTGTTTTATTAATAAATGAGAAAGAACAAAATATGGAATAAATAAACAAAGGTGGAACATATCTCGCCTGAATATATCTGTAGGAGAAACAGATGAAGGAAGAGACAAAAAACAACATCTTATAAGTATAATAATCGACTGTTGTAAAATAATTCAAAATCAATAACCAGAACGCACATATTATTGAGACAAAAACTATTCCACGAGCCATTTCCCCATATGCTTGTTCTTTGCGAATAATATTTGAAGTTCTTGGCGTATTCTCTCTAATAAAATTCCTGCAAAATTCATAAGCAATAACATAATTGTGTTCATCTAAAATAAAATTTTTATCCCCGCTATATTCTCCGATTTTTCTTTCGATATTTTTTCGGAAATAGTCATTATTTTCTTCTATTTTTGAAATAACAAATACTCCATTAAAAAATCGCTGTGTTTTTGTTTGTTTTTTACCTAACAGAATATTTTGCTGAACACCAAAAAAGAAAGAAAAAATCTTGGCTATAAAATAATTACTCAAAGAATAAATTATATGCCCACATAAATATGTCAGCATCATAATTATAACAATCTCATTTACAAATGATACTTTTACAATACTCGATATCGTAGCATTATCATACATCAATGATATGCAAAAGTATAGAAAAAACCCTGGCAAAAAAATACCTATTAAATCATAGAATAATTCAGGTAACTTATCTCCTACATTTCCCATATAAAACTCTTGGAAAAATTAGAAATAGTTAATTTTTTACATAATAATACAATCATCTTTTCAAAAGAATAAGTATCCTATCTATAAATTTAATATTTTTATTCATAAATCCAATAGAAATAAAAGAGAATAGTCCATGCCGACTGATTTTATTGGGAGTTATTAATCCTTCATATTTTTAATTTAAAATATTTTATAGGTTTAGAAATAGTAATTAAATTTCAAAAGTATTTATTCGAATCTTTTATGAACTGTATCCAATAGCTCCCCTTTCATATTGATAAGTGTATTATATCGCAAGCGCTTTCCAAAAGTCAAGTTACTAAGGTAATTTGGGACTATTTTTCTCCTTTCGGCTAATTTACTTCTCTTATTTTCCCCTTTTGGCTATCCAGTCTTAAATAACTCGCCCAAAAAAACATTAAATAGTTCTGAGAGTCTAATAGCACTTTTGAGACTAGGTAGTGTTTTTCCTGTTTCCCAGCGAGAAATTATGGCATTGTTTTACGGTAAAGAAGATTAGCAATCTGTTGTTGACTCATATTTTTGTTGATTCGTATTTGATATAGTTTTGAATTCTTGATTTTCATAACTAAAGAATACAGGAATTCTGTTCTAATTCAAAAAAGAATTCACTAGAGGGAAATTCTATAGTCTGATACTCCTCTATTCCTTTACTCCAATTCGTTTAGTCTTCTAAAAATAGATTCCAACTGACTTCACTGGGGTTGACAAATTTGCCAAAAAGTATAATTCTCCCCTCTTTGATAAATCATATTTTTATTGTATAATTTGTTTAATTATTTAATCAAATTAACGACCCATATGAAAAAAAACCAAAAGACATTAAAATTTGTCATTGTCCAAAATAAGAGTTATGGAAGTGAGCTTCAGGGTACAAAAATTTATTATGAAGGAGCATCTCTACCAAAAGGCTTATCTGAAGATGGACGTATTAGTTTCGGGAAAAATATCCTTGAAATATTTCTTACGAAGTTCAAGAAATTCCAATGGATCCTTTCAAAAAATAAGGATTCGATAATCAAAGAATATGGAATATATAAAATTAGAACTTCAATAAAGACTTTAAGAAAACTGAATAGCGAAAAATTTTCCCGTGATAGGGATTTAAAAATAGATATCATTAAGCACCAATTTACAATCACCTATCCAACTTTTTTTAATAATCTTAGTACTGGAGTCTATTTACCTGGGACTCTCTATCGCACCTTAAGTAATATCTCTGTGTCCAAACTTTCTTCTGAAGATCGAGATGCATTAAATAGGTTTTTGCCTCAATTTATTTCTTCTGAAAGTGCTTCTGCTATAAATCTTTTAAAAGCAACGACACAAATAAAAACACTAAAGCAATTAACTTCTGAATTAGAACAGTATCTAGACGAATCTAAATCTGAGAGTTTTTGGCAAACTTATATTCAAAAAAATATATTAATTATTCAACAAGGGTATATTAAATCGATTGAAAAAATGAATATCGCAATTGGGAATACAAAATATCCAGATTTTTGCCTTGTAACTCACGACAATTATTTAGACATTTTAGAAATTAAAAAACCTGATACAAACCTTCTGAAAGAAGATACCAGTAGAAGCAACTATTATTGGGACACGGAAATTTCAAAATCAATTATTCAAATCGAAAATTATATTGAATATGTTATTAAATCTTCAGATCAAATTAGAAATTATATTAAAGACAACTATAAAATTGACTTAAAAGCAATTAGACCTAGGGGAATTATACTTGCCGGAATATCAAAAAATATTGCCGCCCAAAAAGGAAAGGATGATTTTCGTTTACTTTGTCAATCAACAAAGAATATTACTTTTGTGACTTATGATGAATTACTAAATCGACTAAAAAATTATATTTCTGTTCTCGAAAATTTTTCAAAGAAAAATAAAAGTAAAATGTAACTATTTAATATTATGTAATTGATCTGGTTAAAGATAATTTATGATTGATAAGCAAGAAATAGAAATGAAAGCAAGAGAATTTGAAATACATACCTCTAATATTCAGAGGGATTATGTCTTTGGTTGGTTACTTTTTGGCATCTTTTCAATAAGCAGTCTTAAAGACAAAATTTTCCTAAAGGGAGGCAATGCACTACGTAAGGGTTATTTTGAAAATACTCGATTTTCAAATGATTTAGACTTTGGCATACCCGATGATATTTCACAAGAAGAATTACTAATTGAAATCAATAAAGTGTGTGAGTTTGTCCAAATAAAATCTGGTGTTGTTTTCGTGAATGAAGATAATAAAGTTGAAGAAAAATTCACGGCAAGTCAAGCTCCTTTACCTGATTTGAAAGTATATGAAGTGCGAGTTTATTTCAAAGACTTTTATGGTAAATCTGACCATATCCGAATTAGAATATCAATGGACATTACCCGCTTTGATAAAGTTCTTCTACCTTTACAAACGGTAAAACTGATTCACCCATATTCTGATGAAACTGATGTTATGTGTGATATTCGATGTATGAAATTAGAAGAAATCATTGCTACAAAACTTAAATGCCTTTTACAAAGACAACACGCCCCAGACCTTTATGATTATGTTTATACTATCAAAATTCTTGGAGGTAACTTAAATAAAGAAGAAGTTGTTGAAACTCTCGTTAGAAAAACTATTTTTCATAGAAACCCTCATATTCTAAAAAAGATTCTCGGTAAAACTGCTTTTGATTATTTCAGAGAATGCTGGACTAAGACTATAGTGTGTGCAAAACAATTTACAATAATGGTCGAAGATGCTATTTCAGCTTTTATTGCAGATTTAGAGACATTATTTTCTATTTACCCTGATAATGGCTATGGGCAATTCATTTATTTCCCTCCAGAATTTCGCGCACCTATAATGCAAGCCGGACGGACTCAAACACTTTTAAGGATTTGCTATAAGGGGCAAGATAGAATAATTGAGCCATATTCATTAAAGTATCTTCAACGAAAAGATGGTCAACAACGAGAATACTTCTATGCTTATAATTGTAGCGGTGGAGATAATAACCCTGGAATTCGCTGTCTCGTGCCGGAGAATATACAATCCATCGAAAATACAAATGAAAAATTCGAACCTAGATTTCTGATAGAACTTTCAAAAGCAGGTGAAATGCCCGAAAATCGCTATCTGTTTGACCCTAATAAACCACTTAAGGTGCCTCGTAGACGAATTGGAGGCACTCATTTTAGAGGAGTGAATACGATTAAATATGTGTTTAAGTGTAGTATATGCGGTAAACAATTCACTAGAACAACATATGATTCTCATATAAATCCACATAAAAGCAAGAAAGGTTTTCAATGTTACGGGACATTCGGAATTTATGTTAGTACAAAGTATAATTAAAAAGTCTTATTATAAATGAAATATTCAAATGATCACAAAAGACAAAATTACGTTCACTGTCGCTTTTTGAAAATGACAATATATAATATGGGAGTGTATGTGGGCGAAAGCCCCTTTTCGGCTAAGGATTACCTAAGCTGAAGCCAGGCATAACAAAGTAGTCCTGAAAAGGGCTTTTTTGTTTTCTACATATCTTCAATACCTTCATTATATAGTTTTGGTTATTGAACTTCCTTAATAGAAAATATAATTCATAATTTAAAAGCTTAAGAGGCTAATTTGTTACAATTTGTGTTGTTAATTAATAAATGTAGAGTTTTCCACAGTTATTGCTTTTTTAAGCTTTTTGGACTACAATAAACGTAACCTGCTCGTGGATACGAGCTTCGATTCGCAAAACCTGGCTAAATGCCAGGTTTTTGCTTTTCTATATAGGTTATATATTTCTTTATATTTTGTGCATTTACGACTAAATCTGTATTGTATCTTAAGCTACTAGTAATATTTCCTCCTTTAATTAGAATGACTTTTTTACCATTGTTTCTAAGGTATCTAAATAAGGCAACAAAATCTGCATCACTTGAAAAGACAACTAAAGTGTCGTAATTTTTCATTAGTCTTATGGAATCGACAGATATTTCTACATCAAAATTACATTTTGGTATTTTGACAAAATTACCTACTCCATCTTTATAAATATCTCTAGTATTTGAAATAGTCTCTTTTTCTGTTAGATGATGTCGTATATATTGGATTTGTTTACTGAATACCCTATTTCTCCCAAAGATATACTTAACTGCTGAAATGAATTTCACTGATCCTTCTTTTTGAATATCGCTTCCGTAATAAAACCTGACATCTTGCGAAAATAATTGAGCAAAGTTTTTAAGACCTTCAAGATTAATCTTTAATTTTTCATCATCTGCGAGAACTTTATTATCTACTCCTTGTCTGTCTTCTTCAAACCAATAATCAACATTTCCAAAATCGATAATTGAAAGTATTCGATGGTAATCTTCTGTAATATGAAGCTCGTTCTTTATATACTGTTTTTTAAATTCCTCCAGTTCCATGTAAAAGATTATATCATACCTACTTCCATATAAAACAACAATCAGTGTAATATTTTGATTCTTTCGGCTAATTTTCCCCTCTTATCTCCCGCACTTTGCTAGAGTATATTTCTGTAATGAATTACTCAGCATATAAGCACATTCCTGGCTGAGATTATTTTCGAGTATTCAATGGAAGAGCAGAGAAAAAAGGAAGAGAACAGATTAAATATAAAAGAAAAACCTATTCCTTAAATCCCTTTATTTATTCTTAATAGTAGTATATAATCAAACGGCTAAGCAGTATTTTTTATCAGTTCTTCAATATCAAAATTAAATTGGTTTTTGTTTTCAACTTCGGCGTTATTTAATTTTTGCCATTCTTCTAATTCCTTCAGAAGCTGGTTCCAACTAATTTCGCTGGGGTGGACATTAGAGGAATTCATACCCTCAAATTGCTGAAATAGCCTGAATATATAACCCAATTTTGCGGTTCCAAATCCTTTAATTTTTTCATAGAGAATTCCTTCCGGAAATACTAATTTTTGGAACCGCGATTGAAGTAGTATTGGTAAATCACGCCACTTTTGCCCAATTGTGCAAATAAAGTCCATGGCCTTGTTCAAAGATTTCTCAATGTCTAAATCATCAACCTGAAGCTCATTTAAGGTTATTTTAGAGGCAATTATTTCGGCTTCTATTTCTTTTTTCCTTACTATAAATTCTTCTTTGTCATAAGAGCCATCTTCACGCATTTCATAAATGCGCTTCTTTTTTGTTTCTAATATTGATATAACATTTTTATTACGTTTAATCTCAATTTCATATTGCTTACCCCAGTCATTCCATAAATCAACAATGGTTTCTTTAAATACCGATATTGTTTTCTCATTTGGAATTATCTTATCCAAATAATGAATAAAATCTCTTTCCACAATGTTTTTTGAAACTCCCTTTCCATACATTGAACAGACTTTATTTGCACAATGATAATAAGAATAATAACCTCCATTACCGTGAGAAACACTGCCGGTAAAAAAAGATTTACAGGCATTACATAATAGAGTTCTGCGTAATGGAAACTGGGGATTATATCGAATGCATTTCGTTACTTTCTTACGGCCTTTACTGTAAAGGACTTGCTCAATCTGATACATTTCTTCTTTAGTAATCATTGCTTTATGCAATCCTATTTTTTCTTCACCTGTCCATGGATTGACAATAATTCCAGCATAAAATCTAAGGTATTTTCGGAACAAACGATCTACAAATTGTGAAGTAGGTTTTTTACCGTTTTGCCTTGTTAAACCGGAACGAATAAGCATTTGTAAAATATCTACTTGTCTATAAATTCCTCTTGAATACTCTTTCAATGCCCTTTGAATTATTGGAAAAGTATTTTCATCTGGTAAATCAGGCTCTGTCTTTTTCTCTCCTCTCCGTCTGCAGTGCGAACAAATATATCCAAAAGGAGGTTTAAATGGAAATATTCCTTGATTGATACGAGCGATCATTCCATCAGTACACCTTTGTTTACGAATAGCATTATCATATTCGGCTGCCCCGGCAAGCACAGTTTCAATGAATTTTTCTGCCGGCTTATTGCCAATCGGCTCTGTTACTGATATAAGTGTTGTACCATAGTCCAATAATATTTTCCGCACTGCAAAATGATCCTCCGTATTTCTTGCAAATCGATCTACCCTTAAAACAATAAAAGCTTCAATTTGATTTTTATTTTTTCTGCAATATTCTAAAGCCTCTAAGAATTTTTTGCGGTTGTTTAAGCTCAAATCTTTTGCGGATTCACCTTCTTCCCTAAATACTTCATTTACTATAATATTCCTCTGTTCGCAGTATTTACGGCAAAGTTCCTCCTGGAATTCCAGAGAAGTCCCCTTTACCTGCTCATCGCTTGATACTCTTGTATAAATAATTCCATTCATAGCTCTTGTAATTACATTAATAACTTTAAAAGCCTTTAAAGTAAAGCTTAAAATGGTATTTTCTTAGAGATGCTTTCTGAATGGTTCAAGCATTTATTTGCTCTTTCATATTGCCAATATTCAAAAATGATTTCAGCTAAAGTATAATATTCATCCCTGATTTGCTTAATTTCTTCATCAGAAATAGAAGAGTCATTTATTAATTCTTTTACGCGTTCAAGAGTAAGCATAATATTTATAATTACTATCTTACTGTTTTGCTATGTTTAGAAATAGAATGGATAATTTGCCTGAATACGATAATTTACTTACAATATTTTTACCGAAATTTAATCGAATAATGAAAATAACCGGAAAGTTTTACTCCCCGGTTAAATAATTAGTTTAGGAATGCAATTGCACTGGTTAAAGCTTTCGTTTTGGTAGCTTCACCAGCTCCATACCAAATAGATTTTAAGCGAATTGAACTGCTTTTAGATTGCAGCCTGACGTGATCCACATATTCAGTCACTGCATTATATGCCATCCAAAGAGTACCTTTTGCTAATTCTGCACCTACACCGGATTCAAATAATTCAACAATTTTTTCTTGGATTCGTTTCATATAAGCAGAAGAGTAATTGAATTTTGTTTGGGGAAATACACTTTTTATATATTGATTCAATATAGCGCCATTTATCTCTTTTTTACTCATACCAATATAATATTGACCCAACTGATCGAAAAGCTTATTACTTAACCCCAATATCTTATGCGCTTGTTTTAGCTTTTCTTCAGCCTGAGCTGTGTGTCTTACATGAACTTGCTGTTCTGTCCCTTGTAGAGCCGCAGACAGAGTATTTTGGCATACAACTCGTATAGGTGTAAGTTTTACAGAGACGGTACTACTGCCATCATGCGTATTGGTAAAAAGCAAATACTTTTCGACAATATCATCGCCAATGACTTTTATATAATCTGGAAGTTTTGCTAGTATCCATACCCTTTCTCCCCTGCCAAGAGCCCCGGCTGTATGATATATTGCCTGTCCTTCGCCAACCAGTTCATCAAAGACAGTAAATGCGTCTTTGTTCTGTATTGGCATATAGCGAGAACCAACCACTCCTAAAATATCCATAGTGTCGGTTCTGACGGTAGCATAATGGTCGGGTACAAGTAGATCATTCCATGCAGTTCTTAAAGGAAATTTTTCAACCCGAAATCCAAGATTCGCCACTTCAATTGCCTCTGATGCAGTGGCTGGATTCTCTAATCTCTTTCCTAAGGTATGCCATGGTGTTTCACCTACATACATCATAGAGACGACACCATTTACGATATTTATATTATGACTCATATATAATTCTCCTATATAAGTTAAATTTAATGCCCTGAATTTTTCAGGGCATTTGATTTTTTGATAGTTGTTTAAGCAAATGCAAATGATTCTTTTTTTGATTTTACAGCCTTGTTTTTTGTCAACGGACATATATCCCTATACTCACATTCAACACACCAGAAACTTTGATGGGGGATATAGATACCCGCCTTGATTCCTTTCAATACTTCTTGCGCAATATGTAGAAACCCAAGGTGATCATTTTTATCGCGTCCGGTTTCTATTATCACTATTTTGGGCTTTCTTCCTTTCACAAAATCGACGACCCGAATCCCATTTGGAAGTTTTCGATAAAGGATTGAGTAGGCATAACTATATGCGGTCAATTGAATACGCATATCAATATCGCTTGAATTTAAGGTAGTCGCAGATGTTTTGTATTCGACAATCGTGCCATCTTCCTCAATCAGATCAAAAAATCCTTCCAGCGCAATTTCTAAATCATCGCCGCCGTTCGGTGAATGTAAAGGAACTGTAAAAGGAATTTCGCATCCTTTTACATTTGGATGATTCTCTTGGAAAAATATTGTAAGCATTTCTCTTCCTAAGTTTAGGAGATTTGCTTCTTTCTCACTTTCTTTAAAATGTACATTGACATCTATGCGCTGGCTATACCAATCCGCATCAAATATTCTATACAATTTTTCAAGAGTAACACTATTTCCTTTTATTCTCTCTTCATGAAACCAGGCAAGAGTTGAATGGAGCGCGCTGCCAAATACGAGTGCGGAAGGACGAAACGGTTTGGGTAATAAATCAATATATTGATACCTATATTTTAAACCGCATTGGAGATATAGATTGATTTGACTGGCTGACAGATGATTAATCATGATTCCCACCCCGTTCTTCTTCGAGCAATCGTTCAATCATTTTGCTGGCTTCAAACTTTGATACTTCTTTCAAAGATGTGACGCCAAAGATTTCCTTAAATTTTTCGGTTGTTTGATCTCCTTCTAATTGATAATTAGTAGCTATGAGCCGAAAAAGTAAACGCTTCTGCGGGTCTGTCATTGCGTCATCGATGGATTTCCCATTTCCCTTGCCATTAGGATTTGATGAACCGTTACCGCCAGATTCAGTTTTGGTATTTAACGAAATCACAATGTCGGTAAGTACTGCTTTAAAAAGTAAAATACCACTAGGGGTATACACCTCAATTGTTTTTGCTTGCTGCATATCGCTTTTCTCCTATTTATATTTAATTGTGAAGAACTTTACATAAATATTTTGACCCTAACCAAGGAATGAAAAAAGCGAGGAGATTTTGATAGTTTTTGATAAAGTACCCTTCTTATTCAACTAATAAAGAATCGATATAATGCATTGTATGAATGAAAAACAAAATGGTGCACAATCGATCACCCCCATTGCCTTAACTAATTGGCGCAATATTCGAAAGAAATTTGGTATCAAACAAAAGAATCGAAGAGGTCATATGTACATTATCGGGAAAACCGGTACTGGTAAATCCAGCTTATTAGCTCAAATGGCTATTGCTGATATCGAGCAAGGGAATGGTCTGGCAGTTATAGACCCGCATGGAGACTTAGCAGAAACATTATTATCCTATATTCCAAAAGAAAGAATTAAAGATGTTATTTATTTCAATCCAAGCGATTATGAAAATGCAATCGCTTTTAATCCTCTAAATCATGTTTCCCTCACCTATCATTATCTAGTCGTTTCAGGGTTAATTTCCGTTTTCAAAAAGATATATTCTGAATTTTGGGGACCGCGCTTAGAACACATTTTACGCTACTCATTTTATACCTTGCTTGAATATCCGGAAGGAACCTTACTTGATGTAACAACACTATTAACCAATAAAGATTTTAGGAAGCATGTTTTGTCTTTTTGTACTCAGGCTCATGTACAAGCTTTTTGGACTACAGAATTTGATAAGTACTCCCCCTATTTACGTTCTGAAGCAATTGCACCGATTCTAAACAAGATGAGTCAGTTTCTAACTCACCTCCCCTTACGAAATATCGTAGGACAAGTAAAAAACAGCTTCCGTTTTCGCGAAATAATGGATCAAGGAAAAATCCTAATTGTTAATTTATCAAAAGGCAAATTGGGAGAAGACAGCAGTTCACTCTTAGGTTCAATGGTCACGACAATGATATTCTTAGCCGCCATGAGCCGAGCCAATATACGAGAAGAACAAAGAAAACCTTTTTACCTTTATGTTGATGAATTCCATAATTTCATAACCACCTCATTTGCCAATATCCTTTCAGAGGGCCGTAAGTACGGACTCAATTTAGTATTGGCTCATCAATATATTAAACAACTTCCAGAACCAATCCGAGATGCGATCTTTGGCAACGTGGGCACTATGATATCATTTAGAATCGGTACTGATGATGCGTGGTTCTTAGCCAAAGAGTTTGAAGCTTCATTTTCCGAATCTGATCTGATCAATCTTGGAAATTTTCATATTTGCATCAAACTCATGATTGACGGAGTTACTTCCACTCCGTTCAGTGGCATTACTCTCCCATTGCCGGAAATAGTAAATTCACACAAGAATGAAATTAGGCAATACTCGATTTCAAAGTTTACCAAACCAAAAGCGGCAGTAGAAATAGAGCTTCATAAAAAGCAGATATATCAATCCCCCGCTGAGGATAAAGCAAACCGGTTATTTTAGGGATGTATTATATTGTAAAGATTTTATTATAAAGTATAAATCTCCCACCTTACTTCAAAAAATTCAAAAGCTATACTATTCTCAGTTCTTTGTCAATTTAATAGGTAAAACATGTATAGTCCCAAGATCAATGAATCATTGGTCAGACGATTATATGAAATTGCAAAAGAGAGAAAAATATATATGACGACCCTTACTAATTCTCTTATTGCTGATGGACTTGCCCAATATGATTCTGATAGTAAAGGCAAGTCTTCAAGCAAGCAATCTTCATATAATCAGACTAAAATTAAAAAATAAGCTATATTTTTATATAGCTTATTTTTTTAGATAAAGAACTATAAGAACTAGTTATTCTTCCTTTTGCTTAGGGATATTAACCGTTACGTTAAATCCCAATTTTTCACCAACCTTTTTTAGATAGTCTCCAAATTCCTCAATAAGTTGTCCCATGCGCTGAAATGTTTGTTGAGCCTTAGTTTCATCTTTTGACTCGTAATAATCAGCTTCATCGTACACATCAGTGAAGAGGACATATTTTTCTGCCCACCAGATAAGTTGGCAGACTACAGCATGGGCGGCAAAGCCTGCATATTGAGTTTTACAAGAATGGTGCTCAAAACCAAAGATAAGATTACCGTGCGCAGGATTCTTTTCATAGTGAACCATAATCAATGTATTCAGATCGAAGATAAAATTGATAGGTTCACAGTCTGGATGCACTTGTATCCGTATTCCCTTTTGAACTGCATCCACCTTAAAACGGGGATATTTCCCCATCCGAAATGAACGGCGTACATGATCTGCATAGCTGGTATCGCTGATTCGATAATAACCGGTATTCTTGGCAGTAACCATTTTCGGAAAATATTCAATTTTACTTTGAAGAATCATCTCCCTGGTCGGTATGAAATTATAGACAATTCCCCAAAAAGGTGAAAAGGGTCCATGCACTTGTTCTTCTATGATTTCATATTTCCATTGAAATTCTTGTGCGACGTTGATCAATTCCGATATGAGCTCATCGATAGCCTCACGACTTTTCGCTTTGCCTTTGTAATGAATGGTAATTCCCATAACAAAGTTCCTTATATTTTGAATGAACTCATTTTAGCTTATCAAATAACTAATTTGAAAAAAGATTGGCATTTTATTATTTTCTATATAATTTCACTCCGCCTTGTGACATTACTCTCCACTTGCCGGGTATTATATCTCTTATAAAAAGAAATTATACAGGCAATCAATATTGGAATTCATGAAATCGCAAAACTCAGCAAAGTTAGAAATCATGAATAAGCAGATTCATAAAGACTCTATAATAGAGTAATCCAACTATATTAATCTGAAATACACTTACTACAATATTTAGCCAGAAACGCACAATTGTCCTCTCTTTTTCAGATTAATAAAACCACTATACTAATTTTAGTTCTTTGATAATTAAATAGGTGTAAAATGTACAGTCCCAAAACATCAGAAGAGCTGGTACTGGAGCTCTAAATGATTACAAAATAAAAGAAGATTCACATGACAACCCTTGCAAATAATATTCTTACCAAAGCCATTTTAAAACCTATCCCCCGCCAAAATAATAATAACAATAATTTGACAAGCGGAAGAAAAAATATGACCACTGAATATTTGAATTTACTTGTAAGGTGTAAAACGAAATTAAGGAGATGAAAATAACTCTTTAATGTTTAACCGTATACTTTTTAAATAATACTATTAAATTATTTAAAAAAATAAGGTTTTGACATGGAGCTTAAAAATATTGTTGTATTATTAAATATATTTTATTAAACTGCGAAGAAGTTATTGGAGTGTTTTTCACGTAAAGATAAAATAGGAGAAAAAAGTAGTTTAATTAAAATATTTACGTAGTCTTTAGCTTAGTTCTTCACTGAAAACTGGCAATTTAATGTGCACAAGAACAAGCAGGAAGGCCGCGTCCTTTTGGGGACGCGCTTTCTTATGTCTTTGTGCACAGGCATGCCAGTGCCTCAGTGAAGGATGTAATGGAAGTTGCGTCCTTTTTTTATTTTAAATAATAACTGAAGGAGGTACTGAAATCTATACACAAGGTAAATGTACGGACAATTGTAAGATTAATAAAATAAATATGATCGGGCATCTTGGTTTAATGGCAATTGCCAAAGCCTGATCTCTAATTTGTAAAACATTGCCAAAATTATTTAGGAGGTATTTATGAAAAAATTTATTTCTTTTATTCTTACAGCTCTTTTTGTTTTCCCTGTCTCAATGGTCTTAGTTTCCTGCGGTTCTGCCGGGGCAGATGTAATTTTTAAGCCTGAACTGAGTTACCGTTCTCCCAATCTAGATTTTACTAAGGTAGAAGCTATCGCTATTATGCCGGTTAACTGTTATTCAAACGAAGTACCAGAGATTACTTCCTTGGTTAATGACGGATTAGCATCTGAATTAAAACGTTCTCAGACAGCTTGGAAAATATTTTCATGTGATGAAGTTCTCCGGAAATTAAATGAAGCAGGATTAGGCAGAGGTTATCAAAACTATATTGCCGATCTAAATACTTTTGTCACGGCAGCCGGTATGACTCCAAATTTTACATCTGAGACTTATAAGTTCTTTGATGACCTAAAAAAGGAGATGAATTTTCAGGCTATCCTTTTTACAAGTTATGGGTTTACCACTGAAACCGTAACTGAACATAGCACACTAAATGTTCTCTTTGGAGGTTCCGGCCAAGTCGCTGTAGAAAAGAAAAGGCTAAGTGTAACAGTTGTTCTGTATGATCTGTCAACTCATCGTACATGGTGGGTTTCAAAGCTTTCCTTACAGGGGAACATGGACCTAACAAATGTTGAACTTTCACAGAAGGTGGTTGAAGGTATTGTCAATTACTTCGGTAAAGGAGACTTAAGGCAGTTATAAGTTGTTAAGAATAAATATGTTGGACTCCCTGCTCAAATTTGCAGGGAGTCCTAATTATTTAAATAGAATTATATGAAACATTAGTTTTTTAAATAAGAAAAGAAGTCAAAATGAAATTATTGATACTTTTTTCGCGTGTAATGATAATCTCATATGGGAACGAATAAAAATCACCTCTTTTATATAATGTTAGCGGATTTGGTCATGGCTTTGATAATTCTTGGTGTAATGCTAATTCTAATTGATATAGTAAGGATAATAAATCATCCTTAATTATAAAACGTAATGAAATAAATTATAGTTTGAGGAATACTTGAAGAAATTACAGCTAATAAAACGGATTAATTATCTAAGTCCTAGGCTAAAGGAGAGAATCTCGTTTCATCAATATCTTATAAGGCGAGGATTAAATGATAGCAATATTACTCAGTTATTTATTCTAATGTTTACAAAAAGTCTAATTCAGCCTAGTTTTGTAAAATTTTGGCGAATTTGGAATCCCTTCTGTGGATATATTCTATTCCTGTTTTATATTAACCTGGGGGGAAACAGAAAAAGAAATATCGTTTTATCTTTTGTATTTGTAGCTAGTGGATTTATTTTGCACGATTTGTTGATATTCTTTGCCACTGGTATATTTTCATTTGTATTCACTATAAGTTTTTTATTCTATTCTTTTTTGATCATTATTGACTCACCTCAGGGCTATGAAAGATATTTCCCAAATAGTTCCAATTATAAAAATGTTTTTTTGAATGTTAGCTTTATTACAAGTGGTTTGTTGGTCGGATATTCAATAAACTACTTAATATTTCCTAAATCAATTATATATCACTATTTATCACTTTAAAAGGAGAACCGTATGTCAAATGGTGTAAACAAAACTGTCAATGTTGGTAAAAGTGTGGGTGCTTCCTTAGTACTTACTTTCTTTTTTGGTCCATTGGGCATGTTTTATTCTACTGTAGTGGGAGCGGTAGTCATGTTGGTTTTGTATCTTGTGATTGGACTGCTCACCCTCGGACTGGGATTGATTGTCCTGCACCCAATTGCAATGATTTGGAGTGCTGTTGCTGTAAGTAACTACAATAAAAAGGTTGCTGGCAGTGTGTGAACAATAATCTTATTTTACCTACTTTTCAAGCCGACCGTGTTGTAATTCGATAGATTCAATACGGTCGGCATAATATTTAATTAAGTTTATTTTATAAAACTCTAACGTTCGTTAAGAGAAGTTATAAAAAGCATAATATCAAAATTGTTGACATCAGCTTTTTGAATATCATTGTGAACCATCTGGTTTACTAAGCCAGTCTTTAAAGCCCTTATCTATGGCTATTTTATCAAGAACTTAATATTTCTTAATACTAGCCGATTTATAAGTGTTTACTGTAAAATTACAGATAATTAACTAAATTCTAAAAGTCAAACTAATTTGAAATATACTGCAAATTTGTCATTTTAAATGGCGATTTAACATTAAGCATCGAACAAGCAAGTACTCGTGTTCTTTCCTTCTCATATTGATGAGTTATTAAACTACAAAGGAGATGTACAAAAAATGTCTAATGCATAAAATAATTTTCGATTATTATAAAATATTATTAAGCTTTCCTTATACAAGAAATTTTTTTATTTTCAATTTGCATTTTCGGAGGATATAGTGAAAAACGATGATTTAGAGAATAAGTTAGTTGGCATTTGGATACGCGTTTCTACAGAAGATCAAGCCAAAGGAGATAGCCCGGAACATCATGAGAAACGAGCACGTTATTATGCTGAATCCAAAGGGTGGACGGTAAAAGAAGTATATTTATTAGAGGCCGTAAGTGGAAAAGCCGTAATGGAAAACCCGGAAACCAAACGCATGCTACATGATATACGAACTCATAAAATTTCCGGAATCATCTTCTCTAAACTAGCCAGACTAGCGAGAAACACTAAAGAGCTTTTAGAGTTTGCTGAAATATTCCGAGAATGTAATTCTGATCTAATTTCACTGCAAGAATCAATCGATACTTCAACTCCTGCAGGACGATTATTCTATACCATGATTGCGGCCATGGCCCAGTGGGAGCGAGAAGAAATTGCTGATCGTGTTGCCGCTTCCGTTCCTATTCGGGCAAAGCTAGGAAAACCTCTAGGTGGTGCAGCTCCATTTGGATACCAATGGGTAGATAAACTGCTCATCCCCAATCCCAAAGAAGCCCCGGTGCGAAAGCTCATATTTGAGCTTTTTTTAGAGCACAAAAGAAAAAGGACGGTGGCGAAAATATTAAACGAATCAGGATATAGAACTCGTAACGGTTCAAAATTTACCTATACTACCGTCTTACGGCTTTTGAGAGATCCCAGTGCCAAAGGTATGAGACGAGCCAATTATACTAAAAGTACAGGCGATAAGAAAAAATGGGAATTAAAACCATCCACGGAATGGGTATTTACCAATATTGGATCTATAATCTCGGAAGATCTCTGGAATAAATGTAATTGGATACTTGATGAGCAACAAAAAACTAATCATGCCCCGACAAAAAAAGCCGTGCATTTATTTACCGGCTATCTCTATTGCGTCTGCGGGACGAAAATGTATATTCCTTCTAATTCTCCCAAATACACCTGTCAAAAATGTAAAAATAAAATCGGCGATACCGATTTGGAAGAAATATTTCACGAACAATTAAAAGGATTCCTTCTTTCACCAACTGAATTAATACATTATTTCGAGTCGGCTGATAAAACAATAAAAGAAAAAGAAGAATTGCTCAATAATCTTGAAAATGAGTCAGTTAGACTCAAACAAGAAATGGACAAATTAGTACGACTTCACCTTAATGATGAGATACCATCGGCTGGATTTAAGAATCATTACAATCCCTTTTTTGACCGCAATATACAAATTGAAAACACAATACCAGAATTACAAGCGGAGATAGATTTCCTTAAAATTCAGTTCCTATCCAGCGATGAAATTCTACATGAAGCCAAGAATCTATATGAACGTTGGCAAAGCTTTATTCCAGACGAAAAACGAAAAATCATTGAAACACTTACTGATAAAATCATTGTAGATAAAAACGAAATCTCATTTCAGCTTCAGTACATCCCCTCCCAGGGGAAATTGACTACAGATGGGCACCGAAACTTCACGGATTCATTGCGGCGGCAAGCATAAAATTTGCAGGGAATTCCATAGTCATTTTAGAGCGGCTGATTGTAACTCTGAAATCCTCCAGAGGCTGACGCAGTACTTCAAGAACATTCTTTTTAAATTCGGGAAGTTCATCAAGGAATAATACGCCATGATGCGCGAAGGAAACCTCTCCCGGGCGCGGGAATGATCCGCCTCCTATTAGTGCTGCATCCGATACCGTATGGTGCGGACTGCGGAACGGCCTTTCTGTAATCAATGCTTTATTCTTTGAAAGTATTCCCGCAACGGAATGAATCTTTGTAGTCTCCAGAGCTTCATCAAAAGTAAGAGGAGGCAAAATTGAGGGGAATCTCTTAGCAAGCATTGTTTTACCAGAACCGGGCGGGCCTATCATGAGGATATTATGTCCCCCGGCGGCGGCAATTTCAAGAGCGCGTTTAACATTCTCCTGCCCTTTTACATCAGAGAAATCGAGGTGATAAATATTTATTTCGGAGAATACTTCATTCAAGTCGGTGTGAACGGTTTCAAACTGTTTATCCCCGTTAAGCAAATCAACAACATCATGCAGGGAATCCAATCCGTAAACTTCTATTCCTTCTACAATGGATGCTTCCTTTGCCGATTCGGAAGGGACAATAATTTTTTTATATCCTTCTTTCTTTGCTTCAAATGCAATCGGCAGCGCCCCTTTAATTTTGCGCAGAGTGCCGTCAAGTGAAAGCTCGCCAAGGATAATAAATTCATTCAGTGAATCACTATTAATTTTTTCATCTGCCGCCAGAATGCCTATAGCAATCGGAAGATCGAAAGAACTCCCTTCCTTTTTAATATCGGCAGGAGCCAGATTAACAGTAATCCGTTTAAGGGGAAAATCGAAGCCAGAATTTTTTACTGCGGCAGTAACCCTTTCCTTGCTTTCCTTTACAGCATTATCGGGCAGGCCGACAATTATAAAAGCAGGAATATTTTTATCGGAATGAGTCTCTACTTCAATAATATAGGCGTCAATTCCATAAGTTGCACTGGAAAATATTTTTGAGAACATAGCGCCGTTATTTAGTTAGTATCATCTTTTTAACTATTGAACCTGATGGGGTTGTAATAGCATATAAATATAACCCGGACGGCAGGTTGGTGCCGTCAAAATAAAAATTATGTACCCCGGCAGAAAGCGTGCCGTCATATAAGACTGCAATTGTTTTTCCAACCAGATTATATATAATAATTTTTGCATCAGCCGTTTCAAGCATTTCAACTGTAAATGTAGTTGTAGGATTAAAAGGATTAGGGTAATTCTGCCCAACAATTACTTTTTCCTTTTTAGCACTTAGCCCTACTTTAATTGAAGAAGAATAAACTTCGGAACCGTTGTAATTAATTTGCTTAACTCTGTAATAAGTAATGTTTCCATTTTCGCTGTGGGTATCGGAATAATAATAAGTTTTATCCTGGTCTTCATCTGCAACAGTCTTAAATATTTCAGTGAATATTATTCCATCTAAAGATTTTTCCACAATATAATTTTTTGGTTTTTGAATGTCGTTATTTGACCATTCTAAAGTACAGTAGCCGGAGGAAACCGCCACATTCAATTCGGGTGCTTTGGAAATTATTGGTGCATCCGACTGCACATAACGCAGCTTTCTTGTTTCATATTGTTTTACACTGCTCGCTCCGGAGCTTGTAAAATCATCATTAAGGTTATCCTGATAGAGAAGTTCGGATTTTTCCAAGCCTGCATAAACATACTGCGCATTAGAAAAACACTGTTCAACATTATCGCGGTAATTCCAGACTCTCAACTGATCAAAATATACAGGCGAGTTATTATCGTTGTTCACTAAAGTCAGGCGTAAAAAATCATCTTTTATTGATTTATATAGAGCGTTTTCATAAATCAAATCTTTATTGCAGAAAACCCTTACTTTTTCACCGGAATAAAATATTACGAAATGATACCATGAATTTTTTGATAGGGAAAGTCCCGAATAAAATGTTCTTGAAAAATCAGTAAGATAGACAAAGCCGTTACTGTTCAATCCAATCGTAAAATAATTCTGTTTGGTATCCGTATTAATGATCTGCAGGAAATCCGAATTGGCATTATTCTGTTTTAGCCAGAACTCCGCAAGCAGGCCTGTTTCATTCCCCAGGGGATCAATTGATAATGAATATCTTGCTTCGTCTTCCAATAACAGGCATTTACCCGCAACTGATTGCGGTTTATAGAAATTTATTTCCGATTCGTTAATAGGGGAATTCTTAATGAGAGAAGAATACGCCTGTACGGTATTACCATCCTTAAATATTGCCAATGCATAATTTACAGATACTCTCTGTTCATAGCTCTGGGCAATAGATAATTTGAACCTGAATACCGAATTGAAATCATATAAAGTATCGGATCGGTTTAAATGGACAAGGTATGCATTCTTGTAATTGCCGAACTCGGTTTCTTCAAATTTGAGTTTATGAGTAGAGTTGGAATTATATGCTGAAATTTCCTGAATTGGAATTCGTTCACCAGGCAGAATGTAGAAATAAACTTCATCAAATTTAATATCGGGGAATTTTACAATGCAGAAAATATCGAATGCTTTGCCGGATGGAATATATTGTGGAGCAGATACATTAAAATAAATACCGGAATCCTGAGCGGATAGTATAATCGGGAAAACAAATAATATAGCTATAAATAGCCGCTTCATTTAACCCTGGAGATTAGTTCCAAGGCAATTTACTTAAACTTTCTTAAAAATTCCAGACGGGGCTTAAGATTTTCTATTGGTACTAAAAGCTTATCCTTTCCGAAAATAGCGTCATTTCGGTTCGAAAACACAAGTTCATAGTCCTTGCTCATTACAATTGCCTCTTCGGGACAAACTTCTTCACAAAATCCGCAGAAAATGCAGCGCAGCATATTTATTTCAAATTTTTCAGGAAATCTTTCTTTTTCTGTTCCTGTCTCACCGGCCTGTACTTCAATTGCCAACGGAGGACAAACTCTTGCACATAATCCGCAGGCAACACAGCGCTCAAGTCCATTGATATCTTTAACAAGCACCGGCCTGCCGCGGTATGAATCGGGCGGAGTAAATTTCTTCTCGGGATATTCAAGCGTAACATTCGGCCTGAACATATTTTGCAAAGTTAGTTTTAGGCCTCTAACAATTTCGGGTATATATATTTTCTCTAAAAAAGTAAGATTATTTTTTCTTTTTATGCCGGACATTTTTACGCCTTTAGATTTTAAATACCATTATTAATACTGCCACCCAAATCAGGTTGAATAATGCAAGGGGAAACATTACTTTCCACCCAATGTTCATTAACTGGTCATATCTGAATCTTGGAATACTCCATCTTACCCAGATGAAAAAGAATAGCAGGAATGCTACCTTTAACAAGAATGCACCGACCTGCAAAAATACAGCAAGAGTTCCCTGAATGTTAAATATATCAACAATTGGATTTTGCCAGCCGCCAAGGTACAGCGTGGTTATCAATGCGCTTGAAATAATCATGTTTGCATATTCGGCAAGGAAGAATCCGGCAAACTTCATACTGCTGTATTCGGTATGGTAACCCCCTACAAGTTCAGGCTCTGCTTCTGGAAGGTCAAACGGAAGCCTGTTTGTTTCAGCAAATGATGATACAAGAAAAGTTATGAATCCTACAGGCTGTAAAAAAGCATTCCACATCCAGCCGTGCTGGGCTTCAACTATTTTTACAGGACTTAATGAGCTTGCAAGAAGAACAACGCCTCCTACGGAAAATCCCATAGAAACTTCATAAGAGATCATTTGTGCAGATGAACGTATGCCTCCAAGCAACGAATACTTACTGCCTGATGACCATCCCGCAAATGTAATTCCATAAACTGATAACGATGTGAGTGCAAGAATATATAATATACCTATATTAATATCTGCAACAACAAGCTGAACTTTGTAACCGAAAATATTTACTTCGGGCCCGAACGGAATTACTGCATAAGTTGAAAAAGCTACAAACAATGCAATGAACGGAGCAAGAGCATGCAGAGGTTTATTGGAAGCTTCCGGTACGATATCTTCCTTAAGCAAAAGTTTGAAAACATCTGCAAAAGGCTGAAGAGCCCCTTTCCATCCAACTCTGTTTGGGCCTATCCTGTTTTGCGCCCAGGCACTAATTTTTCTTTCAAAATATACCGCATAAGAGACAGCAAGCAGAAGAACAGTAACAATGACTGCAATTTTTATAAGAGTAATGATAATTATTTCCCAAATATTCATTCTGCCTCTCCCTAAACAATAACTGCTTGTTTTTCACTTTTCATCTTAACCCCGTATTCTCCTATAGAATCATAGTTCACACCGGAAAATTCTTTAACAGAGGAAGCAATTTCATGGAATACTTCTTCCGCCATTCCGTAGTGAGTTTTAAACCCTAACTGCTCGCCAATAAGGGATAAAATTTTCCATGAAGGTTTTGCGTCAATTTTATTACCTTGCAGCCACCGGTCGAACCTTGTACCAAATTTATCCCACCTGCTCATTTCCATTCCGTCCAATGCCCTGTCCATTTCAACTGTGCTTACTGCCGGGCGGGCTCTCTGTATCATTCCTTCAAAATTAATATATGTGCCATGCTTTTCTGCAAATGTTGATGCAGGAAATAAAATATCTGCACTTAACGTAGTGTGGTTGGAATTAGAAGCATTTACAATCAGTAATTCAAGTCCCGAGAAAATAGATTCATCCGGTACGTTTAAACTATAAATGTCATCTTCCATTACATACAAAGCTTTAATGGCTTTACTCTTAATCCCATCAAGAATTTGGTTTATTCCATGATTATTATTTTCCTGGTTTGCAAAAAAATATTTTGCACCAGCCGAATTGGGAGTTTTATCTTCGCGGATGAGGATATCATCGGAATCCCCTTTCTTTGTATGCTGAATAAAACCGATGTTATTTATTTTTAATCCTTTTGCAATTTTTGCAAGCAGGTAATTATCTTCATTCGATGCATAAGCAGAACCAATAAATGCAATCTCACTCGGCCTGTATTTTTTTAATGACAACGCAGCTTCTTTAAGTCCTTCTTCCCATGTAGATTTCTGCAGGAAGCCTTCTTTCCTTATGTAAACACTATCTATCCTGTCATTTGCATTAACATGATTAAATGAATTTAACCTGCCGTTATCGCACATCCAGTAAGAATTAACTTTATCATTTTGGCGCGGCGTAAGGCGCAAGATTTTATTATCCTTTACCCATATTTCAATATTGCATCCTCTTGAACATCCTGTACAAATTGATTTTGTTGATGACATTTCCCATACTCTTGCTTTGAATCTGAAATCTTTATTGGTTAATGCACCAACGGGACAAATATCAACTGTATTCATTGAATAAGGATTATCAAAACTTTCTCCTGGAAATGTGGCTATTGTAACTCTATCCCCCCGTTTTGTAAAAGTAAGCTGATTACTTTTTGCAACTTCATCTGAAAAACGGATACATCTTGAACATGAAATACACCTTTCCGCATCGAACATAACACGCGGACCAATTTCAGTTCTTTTTACATTAGAAGTTTTCTGTTCAACAAACCTGCTTTCACCTGCACTATGAGAATAGGCATACTCCTGAAGTTTACACTCTCCTGCTTCATCGCAGATAGGGCAATCAAGAGGGTGATTTATTAAAATAAATTCCATAACTGCTTTTCTTGCCGAAAGCGTTCTATCCGATTTAGTATTTACAACCATTCCATCTGAAGCAAGTGTAGAACAGGCAATTACAAGTTTAGGCATTTTTTCAACTTCTACAAGGCATACCCTGCAATTTCCGGAAATAGACAATTTCGGATGCCAGCAGAAATGAGGTATTTCTATCCCATTCACAGCCGCAGCCTCCATAATGGTCTGCCCCTGTTTGAATTCTATTTCTTTCGAATCAATAATAATTTTAGGCATAAAATTCCTTAATAATAACTCATAAATGTAATAAGTTTTTAGAGCTTATTACAGCTTTGTTGTACATATTATAATCAAGAAATTGATTAGAAAGTTCTAAAACTTCCTTTATTGTAACGGAATCTATCTCTTTTATTGTTTCTTCAATCGTCTTTATCCTTTTATGATAAATTACAGATTGTGCATTGCGCATCATCCTGTTGGTAGTATTTTCCATGCTCATAATAATATTCCCTTTAAGGAAATTTTTAGCGCGGTCAAGTTCCGTTTCAGTAATCTTTTTAGTTTTTAATAATTTAAATTCATTAAGGATAAGGCTCTCTGCTTTTCCGACTGATTTTTCGTTTGTTGAAAAATAAACTCCAAATGTGGAAATATCATAAAAGGAATTTAAGAAACTATTTATCTGGTAGGCAAAACCGTTTTTTTCGCGGACTGTCTGAAATAACCGAGAACTGCTCCCTTCCCCAAGGATATGAGAAAGAACGCTTACTTTTGTCCTTAAAGGTTCTTTATAGCCGGGTGCTTTTATTCCCATAATAACATGAGCCTGCTGAATATCCTTATTTACAAATATATTTTTACCTGCAGATTCCTTGAAAACTCTATTCCCTTTCTTGCTTTGACCGAAATCCTTTTTAATATATTTCAGTGCCAATCTTATTATATCATCATGTTCAATGTTCCCCGAAGCAGAAATAAGGAATTTATCGAATGTATAATTTTCATCAACATATTTGAAAAGATCTCTCTGCCTGAATGATTTAAGATTTTTTTCGGTTCCTACAATTGTAAGCCCGAGCGGATCTTTAGGGAACAAATTCGTTTCGAATTTATCAAAAATTAATTCTTCCGGGGAATCTTCAATGTCATTCAATTCATCAATTACTACTTTCGCTTCTTTAGTAATTTCAGAAGGTTTGAATAGTGAGTTCTGTACCATATCGGCAAGAACATCAAATATTTTTTCTACGTGGGCATCGAGACCTCTTCCGTAAAAACAGGTATGTTCTTTTGATGTAAATGCGTTTAGATAGCCTCCCAGCGATTCAACATCTTCAGCAATCCTTTTGGGAGTTCTTTTCTTTGTACCTTTAAAAAACATATGTTCCAGAAAATGGCTTATTCCGTTATTTTCTTTAGTCTCATCGGAAGAGCCTACATCAAACCATAAACCGAGTGAAAAGGACTTCACTGAATCTATTTTTTCTGTTACTATTCTCAGGCCGTTAGGTAATTCGGTTATTCTTATCTTTTTCAATATTACTCATTTCAATGTTAAACAATTCAACAAATATAATAATGCCATTTTGCTTATCAAACAAGATTTATTCTAAGAAAATTCTTTATCTGATATTTTTCCGGAAAGGACTGGAAAGACTGTCACCATAATATGCTAATGTTAATTTTACAATCATATAAATCTGAAATTTCAATAAAATATTGATATTCGCATTTGATAATATCTCAGTTTAGGGAATAAAAAAGCCGGACAACAGCTACCCAAATCGTATGCTAACCGCTGCTTCCTTCCGGACCTCACGGGATTGGGCATCAATCTGCCAACTGCGCCCGGCAAACTTTTTTGCGGGGCTGAAAAATATAAAAAAGAGCTAACCTAACAAAGTCTTTTGATTAATTTTAGCTGATTTATTTAATTTTTATGCATTAAACCAGTATTTCATCCAGTGCTGAAATTATATTGTTAATTTCGATCCCTCCAAGGCCGGTAAAATTACATTTCTTAGGGTCATCAGGGCAGGAATCCGTACAAAATCTTTCTGTCGGCAAAACTATTTTGTTTATATTCCCTTTAGGCCCCCATAATACAGGGGAACACGCCGTCAATGGGCAGAATAAAGATACTGTCTTAACCTTTAATCCTGCACATAGATGCATAGGGCCTGTACTTGCCGAAATCAGGCAATCAAGCGCAGCAAATCTTTTAATTGATTCTCGCAGAGGCAATTCTATATTGGGATAAACAACCCCGTCAATATGATTTAACTCGTCCGGTATAATGTTGTCCGTAACCGCAACCCTGATATCAGGATTAGACACCAACCTCAATACTAATTCCCTGTACCTGCTTACAGGCATATTGGGGGCAGAATTTCCACTGGTTGAATGTACACCTATTAAATACTTTTTACCGGCAAGAAATCCGCTACGTAAGGTGCTTACTTCTTCTTTCTCATTCTGCGAAAGGTAAATTTCGGAAGAAATGTCATTTGTAACAACGCCTATTTTCCTTGCAAGGTCCATGCAGTAATCTGCTTCATGACGCAGCGGTGTATAATTATGCCGCGACACAGACCTGGTAAATGTAATTACCTGATATAACCTGGTACCCTCGCCTATTCTGGTTTTTATACCAGCACAAAAAAGCAGGTAATTTATCATTTGATTGGGAAGAAGAGCGAGAGAATGAGTAAATCTATGTTTCCTTATTTCCTTAGCCTTTTCAAAAAAAGATATTTTCTCCTCCAGCAGATCATCTATTGTTATTATTTCATCAACATAGGGATTGCTGGCATAAATATCCTTTGTATAATTTTTAAGCAGTAGTGCAACATAGCATCCGGGAAATTGTTTTTTCAATGCTCGCGGTATCGGGGTGGATAAAACTACATCACCAATCCTGTCGGGGCGGGAAATTAAAATTCTTTTTTGTTTCATTTAATTAAAGGTGCTTTCTCAATTTTTCAAATTCTGTTTCCCAATTTAATAATTTAGCAGCTTCAAAACAGTTTTGTTTATATTTTTTTAGAATATCTTTGTTCCCTGCTAAATATTGAATTGTTCTTACTATTTCATTGTTGTTTTCCACATCAACGCATAAGCCCACATTATATTCATCAATTATATTTTTCATTTGCGGCAGCGTACTTGATAAAACTGGAATTCCTGCCATAATATATTCAAATAACTTTCCGGGCAATGCGTAATAATAGCTGAGGGAAATATTTTCAATAAGGGCAAGGCCTATATCGGCAGCTGCGGAATAATTTATTAATTTCTCATTTGGAACCATGCCGTAAAAATAGACTCTGTCTATAATCTTTAATTCCCTTGCAAGTCTTTCAAAATTATTTCTTTGTTCTCCGTCTCCAAGAATCAGTAATTCAGCATTGGGCAGTTTGGTCATTGCCTCGAAAACTTTTGTTATGCCCCTCCCTTTTAATAAAACACCCTGGTAAAGCAACAATATTTTATCTTCCGGAATATTGAGTTCTTTCCTTATATCCTTCACTTCAGGAATTCTGTATGAAGGCAGATTTCTTATAGTAACCACATTTGTAATTGAATACATCTTTTCAATAAACTGTGTATCAAGCTCCCCGGTTGTTAATACAAGGTCACATTTCTTTATAGAAAAGCGTTCTATCATCTTAAGAAGAAATGATAAATATTTTTTTCTTGAATGCCCGCCTAAAAATGCATAAAGTTCGCGGCTGTTATAAATGACTTTTGCCTTATTAACTCTTGCATAAAATAATACGAAAGGGAGAGTGTAAACATCTTCGGCAAAATAAATATCGGCATGACTGTTCCTTAATTCAGAACAGAGAATTTTTGCAAAATTAAGATAGAACTTCCATGAGGGCTTTTTTCTTTCAAGTTTGAAAATGGTTGTTTCGCCTGTTACTTCCTTAAAGTTTTTGTTGTAAAGGTCGAATGCAGTTACCCTCACATAAAATCCCGATTCTTTGAGAGAAGGGATTAAATTAACAATCCGTGTATCAACGAGCGGATTGCCAAGGTAACAAATCCATGCGGTTTTTTCAGGCTGCATAATTTCAGAGTGTAATCTGTAAAGTATTGCGCATAATAGTTTTTGCGTCAAACTTTTCTTTAAAAATAATTAAGTTCCTGCTTGGGGTCATTGGGTTCTCGGCGGACGTATCCTGCGATACCCCAATATCAACATATTTATAATCTTTCTCGGTGCAGTACTTAACAACTTCGTACATAACTCTTTGAATAGGCTTGCAAAAATCATAGTCATAAAGGAGCATATTGTAAAAGCAAATTGCAACAGTTTCATTTGCAAAAAACATTGATGAGCCTGCAATAGGTTTATCTTTATAATAGACCATGAAGAGTTTCAGATTGTCGGGTAACAGCTTGCTTAGCTTATATAGATCTTCCAGCGAATGAGTAGGCTTAACATTATGCCTCGCTTTATTTTCAAGAAGTATTGGATAAAATTCATCATATCTTTCATTTATTTCCACGCGTATATCTGGATTCTTTAATGACATTCTAACATTCCTCCTTATTGTAGGAGAAAAGCGCTGTATGATATCTGTATCTTTATCCAGTTTAATAGCACTTGATATATAATGCAGGGAATATTTAAAACCAAGCCATAGCATTGCAAAGTCAAGATTCTGATTTTGATATTTTTCATAGATCATCGGTGCGGGGGTAAGCATAATTTCTTTAAGCCCTTCTTTTCTCCCCCATTCTATAAGAGCCGACACAAGTTCAAGTGCTTCTTCAAATTTAATATCTCCGGTTACAAGTGAACCGTAACTTGCGCCAATAGGTGATTCAAATACACCATCCTTAATTGCGCCGGGTAAAAGTGCAACTATACGCCCGTTTTTTGTAAAGATTAAATGATTGAATTGAAATTTCCCCGGTTTATGATAATCAAAAAATTTTTGAAGATGGAAAATTGTACCGTTGTTTGAAGCCAGAACAAACTTATCCCATTTATCTTTCCATTGTTCACTGTAAAAGAATATTTCCATCAAGAAACCGGTCTATTATTAATTAAGCAAAATTAAAAAAATAAATTGTTTTAAGTAAGAAAATTATTCCTATTAAAAATCGTACGATACTGTAATTGTGCTTGAATTTCCAAGATCATACTGATAAGGAACAATTGCATAATCAAAATTAAAACTTCCCCATTTAATTCCGGCACCTGCACTTAATTTTCTAGAATCAAAACCGGTAACGTATCCGCATCGCAAAGATAATGTCTTCTTAATAACTATTTCACCTGCAATTTGGAAATGATCATCCGTTGTTGAAGTATACCTTATATATCCGCCGGCAATTTGAATATCAGAGTATAATGACGGGGCCGAAAAATTATAGGCGGCACCAAACCTGATATTAGTAGGCAGCGGAGTGGACTCATACCTTAAAGCATTCATAGAACCGAGATTTTTTACAGATGCACCAATATTAAAACCGGAGAATAAATTAGAATAATAAAGGCCTAAATCTATTCCAGTACCGTTTGCATTATCGGTAAACATATCCTCGTAAATATATTTTATTGAAATGCCTGCAGATAAATTTTTAAAAATTTTATATGCCGAAGAAATGCCTGCCATAAAATAATGAGCATTGAATTTGGCAATCGGGTCACCGGGTACAAGCCTTATCTCTATATCGTTGATAGAAGTAGTCTGAATCATAACAGCTACGGGGAAAGAACCAATATTAAAATTGCAGCCTGCCATTTGATTATTGACATCAAAAAGTAAAGTCTGGTAATTGAATAAAAGCTGAGAATTTGCGGCTTCAGTAAGAATTGCAGGGTTATAGGCCTGAGCGGAAACTCCGCTGCTCATTACAACACCCAAATCGGCTAAAGCACTGTTTCGTGCGCCGAAACCAAGTTCAAGAAATGAAAGGCCTGCCTTGCCATCAGTCTGAGCAGACAGGGATGCCGATACTAATATCATTATATAAATAATTTTTTTCATAAGCATTAAAAATTTATGTCTATTCCAATTACATGGGCATTCCATGCTGAATAAGGTTCAACAACATATGCATAATTGAAACCGATTGTAGTTGACTTCATTTTATAGTTAAATGTAAGCCCTGCTGATGGGCGTGCAGGTATATCATGATTGTTTAATGCAATTCTATCTATACCGCAGCGTAAATATAAATTGTTAACAATATTGTATTCAGCGCCGAATCTTAAAAAATTAACTCCGCCGTTGCTTGTTTCAAACTCACCGGCAGCAATTAATTTTGAATCCAGTAATTTATAAGCTATTCCAATTTTTTTTGTAAGCGGAAACTGATCTTCGGTAACTTGTCCGTCTGAGCCGTAGAATGTAGATGTATCCCATTTATACTTGCTGAGTAAATCAACTATAACTATTGATACTGTTAAATCATCATTTATGATATATAGTAATCCCAAATCACATCCTAAAGAGGTTGTGGTTAAGCCTTCATAAATTTTATTGTAATACAGCTTAAAAGAAATTCCAATTGCAAGTTTTTTTGAAAATTGCCCTGATACAGCACAAAAGTATTGCATTTCGGAAGTAGATAAATCTCCGGTAGAAATACCTTCATCATCCCTTCCATCAATTCTTGAAACACCTGAACTGATAAATCCTAAAGAAATGCCCGCCGAAGGAGAAAATTTAGCACCCGGAATATCCTGTGGTTCGCCAAACCTTTTAGTAAAGTTAATAAAATTAAGTGACCTGTCCAGAGAAAGGAGTGTCATGGATGCATTAAAGGAATTTCCGACCTGAAAAACACTTATTGCCGGATTATAATATGAGACGAGGTCGCCTGTAATTACAGCAGACATAGCATTACCCATTGCCATCCCGCGCGCACCAAAGCCCATCCTGCTGAAAGAACCGGGCATGCTATTTAAATCAGAAAATTGTGCCTGTGCAGTAATAACACTTGCAAAAAGTAATGAAATAAGAATTCCAGTTTTTATTAATTTTTTCACATCTACCTCACAGCCAAAATTTTACCGAACAATGGTTTTTCGTCATTCACATCAATTCTATAGAAATAAACACCGTTTGGAATCAACTTCCCTTTTTCATCCCTGCCGCTCCATAATTCATAATTTTCTCCGGTGTTTCTTGGTGCATTTTGAACAATTGTTTTAACAAGGTTCATTCCAAAATCAAAAATTCTTATTGTAACATTAGATTGATTGGAAAGATAAAATTTTATTCTTACCGGACGCAAAGCAGGGTTAAATGGATTAGGGAATGCATAAAAGTCTCCGGCAGTTTGAACACTTTCAGAAGTAAGGAACACCGTCCAGTCACCATCCCAAAAATTTGCAGGGTTCTGTGTAAGTTCTATTAATCCATCTTCGGAACCAAACCATAATTCAGCAGGTGATTTCTGATTATTAACGGTACCGCAGGAAAAATATTCTGATAAGACTGTAAGATTCTTTTTCTTATCCAGTATTGCAGGTGCTTTAATCCAGGTTGATCCTTCATTATTCGAGCGGTACAATCCGTTTTCCGTCATAGCTATAACATCGGTACTTAAAATATTTGAACCGCTTTTAATCTGAGGGAAAATAAAATCATGAGTGTAAGAATCATTCATAATGACTTTCCAGGTAATACCGCCGTTCTTGGTAAAACTTACACCCCAAAACTCCTGATCATCTTCTGCTTTCCATGTAGCAGCCCAGATAGTTTTATCAAAAGGATTTTGTTTTATACGAAGTATATGATTACCGCTTATAGGGCTTGACTGATTCTGATGTGAGAATTTTACCCAACTAATACCGCCATCGGTAGTCTTATTTATTCCCCCTGCAGTTCCTACATATAAAGTATCTTTATTAACTGCAAGAATTGAAAAACCTATGTGATTAAGGTTTCCGGTTGAACCTGCTAACGGATACAATTGAAAGTTAAGAACATCAGAGGGTTTAATAGAATCAAGATTATCAGGCGGAAGCAATACACGTGTCCATGTGTTTCCTAAATCCGTAGATTTACGCAAACCCGCCGAGTTGCTTACAATCCAGATAGTATTATCTTCAGTAATAGCAATATCACGTATAAAATTTTGAATCTCAGTTGTAATTGCTTTAGCAGTAATTCTATTAGTACCGTAAATAATTACTGTATCGGCAGTATTATCCAGAGGCTGTGAAATAGTTTTCCAGGTTTTACCGTAGTCTGTAGTTAATCTTATACCAGAACCTTCGGGGTAATCGCCATATGCGGTAGAAATCCAATCCCAGGTAGCTGCACAAAAAATTCCGTTTGCATAAGCAATTGCAGATATAGATTCTGTGCCGAAAGCATCTGTGTTATAATAATTTACCCAGGTTGTTCCCCCGTTTGTGGATTTACTTAACCCTTTAGTAGTAGCTACCCAAAGTGTATCACCAACAAGCAGTGTATTTTCAACGGAATTTCCGCCCGGGGAAGAAGAAACAACTTCAGTAACCGCATTAGCTTTATTTGATGCTGCTATACGGTAGGTTTTAGGAAGTTTCTGAGCATAAAGAAAACTGCTTACAAAGGTAAGAACTAAAAACGGTGTAATTAATGAGTAAAGAAAAACACTGATTCTCTTTAGTCTAAAAGACAATAAAAAATTATTTTCCAAATTATGTTTTGTTTTCATTTAACTGTAAACCCTTTGGTAATTTTAGTACTGTAAACATTGCTTAGATCAAAAGCTTGAAATGAGATGGTCCAGTTACCTTTATAAATTAGAGAATTAAAGGAAATTTTGCGGGTATAAATTCCGTCTGTGGCAAGCAGATCACCTGAAGTTTCACCTGTGTTTGTATCAAGAATATTCATTGAACCGTCATCGTACAAATTAAGAACCTGATATAATAAACCATCAGGAGTATATAATTTTGCAACTACTCCGCTTATGTCCTCCAGGCCATTACCGTCCGAAACTGCTGCTGATACTTTGATTGTTGTGCCGGCTATAACTGTATCGGGCACGGACACATTTGTTATAACAGATGCTACATTATCTTTAGCACCATAAAAATAAATTGTCTTAATTGCTAATATGGCTTGAATTTCATTTCCATTCACATCAACATCCTTAACGCAATAAGTAAATTCATAATTACCTGTAGCATTTGCGGAAGTGAAAGTAAATTTTCCCGAATAAATATTATCATTTGCAGTTAAATCTCCATCAGAAGCCGTACTGCCGTCATCTTTCATTAAAACTTCCGAATTAATAATATTACCGGTTGGAAGATAGCATATATCAAACCAGACCTTTGCCCCGCTTGATAAGTTGGTAATGTTTATTGCAGGCGTTATGGTTGAATCTGCTTTGTAATTAACTTTATCGGGGGATGTAAGCCCCTTAAAGGAGTATTCTGCAATATCAGGGTCTATTAAATTATCGAATTTCTTTTCACAATTAGTAAAAAGAAAAACAGCGCTTAAAATAATTAGTATTCTTTTCATGGCAATTTCGGCAGGTTTTCCGCTTATTATTCTTTCAGGCATAAGACGGGTTATAAAATTACAATTAATCACAAGTACAATAGCTATTTATTAAGAAATTGTAGCAAATATTCTATATATACTCCTTTTTTGTATGTTAATATAGATATATAATGTTACTTAAGTCAAGGCAAAAATAATGGTACAAAACCGTATCACATATTTATAGGAGTAGGAATAAATGATAAAAACAAGATGATAATTGCAATCCATCCCAGAATTTTTCTTTTTCTGTCCAACGGAATAAATTCGGCAACCGGAGGATGTTTAATCTTAATTACAAAAAAAAGAATTGCAGCCCATAGAAGCCACCCCATCCAGCCGAAAGGAAGAGTCATTTTTAAAAAATAATTGAGCGCCCCGATTATCCCGATAATCAGTAAAAATGCCATTGAAACTTTTGCAGCTAATTCATGTTTCCTGTGGCCGTACATTCCGAATACTATATGTCCGCCGTCTAACTGTCCTACCGGCAGCATATTCATTGAGGTCATAAATAATCCGAACCATCCTGCGCAAAGGTAAGGATAATGATAGATTTCACTCATGGGAGGAAAAAACTGGTTCGAGTTGACAAAAATATCCTTTAGCAGAATAAGCAATAGAGGGCTTCCGAATTCCATTTCAAGAGCCCCTTTACCGTAATCAGGGGAAAAGAAATCAGGATGAATAGAAAGCAAATAATCAACAGCAGGTAAATGGGTAAAACCGTAAACAAGAACTATCATACAAGCAATAAAACCGGATAGAGGCCCCCATACTCCAATATCGAACATTACTTTATTATCAGGTATTTCCGTTTTCGTCTTTATTACTGCCCCCATTGTACCGAAATTAATAAACAAGTCCATTAATGGAGGGAAAGGGATATAGTAAGGGAGTGTTGCCGCTACCTTATGATATTTAGCAGCAAAATAATGCCCGAATTCATGTGCTGAAAGAATAAACAAAATAGATAAAGAATATGGCAGCCCTATTATTAACTGGCCAAAACTATAAGGGCCGGGCTGGCCAGTAGTCCAAAAAACGCCCGCAATAGTTGTAGTAATAAAAGTGATAATTAAAAGAGTTAAAAAAATCAGATAGGCAACAATAAATTTTTTTAACTCTTTATAATTTGGATTTGCATACATTTTATAAATCCAGATTTATGCCGATTGCAGAATAATCGACTTTATAATCAAAATATTCACCGTGGATACTGTTACCGCTGTAATATTGGTAATAAAGACTTACCCCTTTTCCGAATATCGAACCGAATTTTAATCCCGCTACAATGGAGTTATTACCCGAATAGGAATCATTATGGATGAGTTTAAAATCATAACCAATATAAGGATATGCAATACCGTACAATTTTACAGGCAGGTAAAAATCAAAACCAACCTGATAATTATCCTTTCCTATTGATACAGGGTCAACATGGAATAAATAAGTAAGTCCTGCATAAACTCTTAGTGAGTTAAATCTTGCGTAAGGCATTACTTCCAAAAATTCACGGCTGAATACGCGCGGATTATGGCTGTCTTTCCAAACGTCAAGAGTGTTATCAAAATGCCCGTCAACGAGGTGCGCGCTAATATGGCTTATTCTAACTCTTGCGCCAAGCTCAAAATTTTTCAAATATGTTTTATATCCGAAGTTCACGCCGAATAAATAATCAACAGCATCAACCGGGAAATGAAATTCACCTTCTTTACTTAAGCGAGTATAAGTAAACATATCGGCACCGAAAGAGTAGGTGGATATTGAATCTCCTCCTCTTAATATATCAAACGAGTTGCCTATATTTAATGTTAATTGATTCTCAGTAGTGTGAAAAACAAAACCAAGCCTTGGTTCTAATGTGTTAGCGGCAAACGGCTGAATGGTCAGCCCGGATGGGAAGAATTCTATTTTAGACTGCGCAAAAACAGTTGAGAATAATGAGACGAATAAAAACAAAAAGATTTTTTTCATATTTTTTCCTTTAGAACTCCCTGCCCTTCCAAACGACTTTCCTATTAGGCAGTACAACAAAAGGAAGCAGCAGAACATAGATTATAAAATATATTTCAAATGCGGCAAAATTCCGGAATCTTAATTCCAGGTTAAACTTCTTATATATTTCTTTTACATAGAAATAATCAACACAAACTTTAAATAGGGACAAATAAAATGTAGGCGGTGCAAAGAAAAATGGAGTTAACAACATGCATATTTTAGCAACATAACCCGATGCCAGAGTCGCAAATCCGTATATTTCGCTGTCCATTCCTCCAACTCCCCACCTTTTTTTCTGCCAGAATATCTCTTTCATTGTCTGCAGAGGTTTGGAATGTACCAGCATTTCAGGATCCATCGGAAAAACTATTTTATATTTTTTTAAGTTATGGATGCAAGTTAACAGTTTGGAATCTTCAGTAATTGAAAATGGAATATTTTCATAACCGCCGGTTGCTTCATATGCAGTTTTTCTGTAAGCCATATTATTACCTATACAATTCATAGGTTTGCCGTAGTTCATTGCTCCGGCTGCAAGTCCAAGTAGGAACATAAAATCTATACCTTGCATTTCGTCAAAAGGAGATTTCCCCTGCTGAATTGTAAATCCGCATACCATGCCCACATCTTTAGTAAAATAAGATGCGGTTGTTTTCGCCCATTTTTTAGGAACTGAACAATCGGCATCTGTAGTTAAAATTATTTCCCCCTGAGCAATCTTAATTGCATTGGCAAGTGCATTCGTTTTTCCTTTTAATTTACCGATTGACCCTGCGGGAATAATAGTTTTAAATTTCGGTTTGCCTGAAATAAAATCATTAATTATTGTTCCGGTATTATCTGTCGATTGGTCATTCACAATTATTATTTCAAGTTTCCCTTCGGGATATTCAAGTTCATTTAAAGATTCAAGGCAGCTTAGAATATTTTTTTCTTCATTTCTTGCAGCTACTATTATAGTTGCCACAGGCAGCTCATCTTCTTCTTTTATTTTGGGAAACTGTTTTTTTGCCCCTATTCCGAAAATTACAATCTGTGTAAAATAGAGAGCCATTGCGAGCAGGAATATTATTGTAATTATTAGCATTTTTACCTTTTTTATAAAAATTTAATCATACCATGACAAAAAATAAATAAATTTTAGATTAGAAAAATCCATTTTATTAAATAATTATGATATTTTAATGTTTTTTTAACTTATGTTTTATAATTATAAGAAATTTTTATATAAACCTTTATTTGTTTAATATTAGGATAAATTTAACACAATTATTGCATGGTTAAGCCTTTAAAGAAATTCGGACAGAATTACCTGGTAGATAAAAATATCATAGGTAAAATTATAACCGAAATTGCACCTGAAAAAGAGGATCTGCTCATTGAAATTGGTCCCGGGCAGGGTGCTTTAACCTCGGAATTATACTCTGCCTGTAATAATTTTATTGCTGTTGAAATTGATAACAGGGTTATTGAAAATTTAAAAGCAAAATTCCCTTCAATTAATATTATTAATGGGGATTTTCTTGCTCTTTCTCTTAAAAACATTGCTCAAGGGAAAAAAATAAGAATTGCAGGGAATATACCTTATAACATTACTTCCCCCATTTTATTCAAGTTAATTGAAGAGAGGGAGTCCGTAAACGACACAGTACTGATGGTACAGAATGAAGTTGCCAAAAGGATGTCTTCTGTAAAACGGACAAAAGACTATGGTATTCTGAGTGTAATATTAAATTATTTCGCCGAAGTTAAATACTGCTTTAAGGTCTCTCCAAATGTCTTTTTCCCAAAACCAAATGTGGATTCGGCTGTTGTGCATCTATTCTTCAGGGAAACATTAGACCCTGATCTGAGCCCCGATGTATTTATTAAAGTGGTTAAGGGAGCATTTGGAAATAGAAGAAAAACCTTAAAAAATTCTTTTTCTAATAGTATATTTGGCAGTGATATTTTTGAAGGGTGCCCGATTGACCTGTCCAAAAGGGCTGAAGAACTTGATGTAGCCGATTTTGTTAAACTGGCAAAATTTGTTCAACATAAACTTAACCCTTCTTAACTTTTACCGGGAATTGTGAATGAAGAAAATTAAAGAAGTTGTACTCTCCTTTTACGCCGGGGATTTGATTGTAATAGGTTTTGCTCTGCTCCTCTCTTTGATCAATCTGATATTCTTTTATACGATACCTATCTGGTATGTGAATATCACAATCAACTTTTTTGTTATCCTCTTTATCTACGGCCTTACTTATATGGACTTCCACAAAAAGACTATTTTCTGGGAACAATTTCATTACTGGTATCTTATTCCAACTGTATTCCTGGCCTATAAAGAAGCAGGTGAGATGATTAATTATGTTCATGCAGGAAAGGATTATGATTATATATTAATTCAAATAGACCGGTTCATTTTCGGCTGCGACCCGGCAAAAGTACTTTTTCATATTACCAATCCGGTACTTACCGAAATCTTACAAATCGCTTATGCCACATTCTTTTTTCTTCCTGTAATTATGGGCGTTGATTTGATATTAACCAGCCGCAAAAGAGAATTGACATTCGGCGTCTTTATGGTAGTATACGGATTTTTTCTTTCCTATATCGGATATTTTCTGTGGCCCGCAATCGGCCCCCGTTTTACTCTGTTCAGCTTTGCGGATACAGCCAAAGATTTGCCCGGTATATTAACTGCTAATTCGATTCGGGATATACTGAATTCAGGCGAAGGAATTCCTCCCGGAACTTTGAATCCGGCTCAGGCAGTACAGAGAGATGTATTCCCAAGCGGGCATACACAGATGACCCTTCTTACTATGTATCTCGCTTATAAATTTAAAATCCGTTCAAGAAAATTTATTATTCCTGACGGCATTCTCTTGATTTTTGCTACCGTTTATTTGCGTTACCATTATGTAGTTGATTTACTCGGCGGGACTGCATTCATGATTATTACTCTTATTACCGGGAAGTATATCTATAATCATTGGATGCGAATAAGAAAAGAGCCTGAATTCGATTATAATGAAATTAAATAATCCCTTCATCTACATTTTGAATAGTTTCAACAATAAATCTGAAGTATCTGTCAACCGAACAGTTTACATCTTCGCGAAGGTAGCAATAGCCCCCTTCATCTTGAGTTTTACAGTTCCTGCAAATAGTTTCATTTACTTTTTCTTTGTAGATTTGAATGTCATCAGTATCTGAATTATGGATTATGTCAACAATCTGAGGCAGGTATTTTTGCACAGCGCATATTTCTTTGCCCGATAATGTACAGTTTCCTTTTTCATTAGAATCTACACATATTGAGCATACGTTCTCTTTAATTGCTTTTATGTATTTTTGCATAACCGTTCTCCATTTTTTTTGAAGAGTAATAATTTATCAATTTGACAAAATATTGCCATGAATAAACAAAAACAAGTAAAACGAATATTTGATTCCATTTCATCAAAATATGACCTGCTAAACCACCTTTTAAGCGCCGGAGTGGATATTTACTGGCGCAAAAAGGCAATAAGACTTACCGGTATGAATAAAGAAGCAATCCTTCTTGATGTTGCCTGCGGTACGGGGGATTTTGCAATTACGGCAAATAAAAGCGGTGTAACAAATATTTTTGGAGCCGATCTCTCTTTCAATATGCTGTCTCTCTTCAATAACAAAGCAGAATGGATTAAGGGAAAGTCCGTTCAGACTACTGCTGAAAATATCCCGTTTAAGGAAAACTCTTTTACAAACATTACAGTGGCATTCGGAATAAGAAATTTTTATAGTATTCCGGATGGTTTAAAAAGCTTTTTCACGATTTTAAAACCCGGCGGTAAGGTGACAGTACTGGAATTCAGGCTTCCTGCAAATAAATTTATAAGAAGTTTGTATATGTTTTATTTTAATAAAGTGCTCCCTTTCATCGGCAGGATTATTTCAAAAGATAATGAAGCTTATACATACCTGCCGGAATCCGTGGGCGATTTTCATGAACATATTGACCTTGTTTTATTATATAAAGAAGCCGGATTTAAAAATGTGAAGAAGTACTCTCTAACTTTCGGGCTTACACAGGTTGTAATTGGGGAGAAATAAAACTTTTAACCTCAAAAGTCATTTTATTATTTCCATGGCTAGCTAATAAATCAGATTAAATAAATAGCCGACAATTATTATTCCAACAGCTACAATTCCTACAAAAATAAATATCAGCTGAAGCTTAAGAACTTTTTTTAGAATGATTGTTTCCGGCAAGGATAATCCTATTACACTCATCATGAAGGCCAATACAGTACCAAGCGAGGCTCCCTTTTCAAGCAGTGCCTGTATAATCGGTATTATACCTGCGGCATTTGAATACATAGGTACGCCTATTATTACTGCAGCGGGTACTGACCACCATGCACTTTTGCCCATTAATCCTGCCATAAAATTTTCCGGCACATACCCGTGAATACCTGCTCCTACAGCAATGCCGATTAATATATAAATCCAAACCTTGCTTACAATATCCTTTACCGCTTCTAATCCGGCATCTATACGTCCAGAGAATACCATTTTTTCTTCCTGCATTTCCATGTGGTTTGCTTTTATTTCATACACCCATGATTCCACGTAACGTTCCAGTTTAAGGCGCCCAATCACATAACCTGCCAGCATTGCAATAATCAATCCGGTTGACATATATAATAATGCAGTCTTCCACCCGAACAAACCGAATAGTAAAACGAGCGCAACTTCATTTATCATTGGCGCTGCAATCAGGAATGATAATGTAACTCCCAAAGGAATACCGCTTTCTACAAAACCGAGAAATAAAGGTATAGCAGAACAGGAACAGAAAGGGGTAACGATACCAAGAAGGCTTGCCAATATATTACCAATAAATAGCTTTTTCCCTCCAAGCAGCTTTCTTGTTTTTTTCGGTGAGAAATAACTTCTTATTATTCCAACAACAAAGACAATCAGTGTAAGAAGCAGCAACACTTTAGGTGCTTCATATACAAAAAATGAGACGGCACTTGCAAAGGCCGACTCTTTAGAAAGATTTACAATTTTAAATACTATCAGATCTGCAATACTTTCTAAATTGAGATACAAAAGAAACCATAAAGGTATTAATATTAGAAGAAAAATGTATTTTGCTTTTTTTTCTTTCAATATATTTTTAATAAAATTCATTTTCTTTACCATTAAGTGGTTTTGCTTCCCGTCATTACGGTTCCTTCATATTCATTTTTGAAATATTTTTTCTTCAACCATAATGCAACATTAACAAGCCCAATAAGTACAGGTACTTCTACAAGAGGGCCTATAACAGCCGCAAATGCCTGCTTGCTTTGTATGGTAAATACTGCCACCGCCACAGCAATTGCCAATTCAAAATTATTGCTTGCCGCAGTAAAAGAAAGCGTAGCCGTTTTTGCGTAATCTGCACCTATTTTTCTTCCTAAATAAAATGTTACAAGAAACATTATTACAAAATAGAATAATAATGGAATTGCAATTCTTACAACATCAAACGGGATTTTTAAAATGACTTCTCCTTTTAATGAGAACATTACAAAAATTGTAAATAGAAGTGCAATTAATGTCACCGGGCTTATTTTAGGTATAAACTTTGTATGGTACCATTCCTTATTTTTCAGTTTAATTAAGGTAAAGCGGGTTATTATCCCTGCAATAAACGGAATGCCGAGATATATAAAAACACTTTGGGCAATCTGCCCCATTGTAACATCTACCTTGAATATCTTTAAACCGAACCAATTGGGAAGAATGGTAAGAAAGATATAAGCGTAAAAAGAGAAAAAGAGAACCTGAAAAATAGAATTGAAAGCCACAAGTCCGGCGCAGTATTCAGTGTCTCCTTTAGCAAGATCATTCCATACGATTACCATAGCAATACAGCGGGCAAGCCCTATAATAATTAACCCTGCCATATATTCGGGACAGTCAGGCAGGAAAATAATCGCAAGTAAGAACATCAGGATTGGGCCGATAACCCAGTTCAGCACAAGCGATAAGGAAAGAATTTTATAATTCTTAAATACATCCCCAAGCTCTTCATATTTAACTTTGGCAAGGGGAGGATACATCATTAAAATTAATCCGATTGCTATAGGGATATAAGTTGTTCCGCTTTTGAAAGAATTCCAGAAATCAACAATCCCCGGGAAAAGATATCCTGAAAGCACACCAATGAACATTGCAAGAAATATCCAAACAGTTAAATATCTGTCTAAAAACGAAAGTTTTTTTGTTACCGTGCTCATAAACCTGCCTGCTGATTAACTATTTATTTTGTTTTACGCATTACACATAAGCAAGAGCCGCTAAGCCTTTCCTTATTGTTAACTTTTATAGGTAAATTATCCCTGTCCCATTCAAACATTCCCCCTGCAAGATTAGCAACATTTGTAAATCCCTTTTCATTCAAATATTCAACCATCTCCCTGCTTCTTAAACCTGCATTATCGGCAATAATAACAGGTATATCTGTGGGAATGTCATTAATGTGCTCAATGACAGAGTCGGGCCTGTTATATACAATTAGAGGCACATCAAATGCCTTGTATAAATATTCACTTTCTCTTCTCAAGTCTATTAATAATGCGCCGTGTAAGAATTCTTCCAAAGCTTCTTTTGGAGATAGATGAAGTACGCCTTTGATTCTGTTCCCTTTATTCATAAACATAATACCGCCAAATTATTAGGATTGCGCTAATTCATTCATTAACCAATTGGTAAGAGTAGATTTTGTCGGAAGCTTACCGCTAAGAACTACTTTGCCATTTAAAACTAATCCCGGTGTACTCATTATCCCATAGCTCATAATATCTTTATAGTCAGTAATTTTTTCAATCTCTGCTTCTATATTATTTTCAGCGGTAACTTCCCTGCATAATTTTTCAAGGTTTTTGCAATTTGTACAGCCTGAGCCGAGAATTTTAATATTTAGCATTTTATTATTTCCTTAAATATTCTTTGTAGAATTTGTAAAACTCAATTTTAATTTCGTCTCTGATTCTTCTATAAACTTTTAAAATTTCCTCATCTGTTCCTGTTGCATCAGCAGGGTCTTCAAACCCTATATGAAGTTGTTTCCCAACCTTTCCAATAAAAACAGGACATGATTCCTTTGCGTTGTCACATACAGTAATTACATAATCAAACGGTTCATTCAGAAATTGATCAACCTTTTTGGGATGGTTTTTTGAAATATCTATTCCTACTTCCCGCATTACACGAGCAGCATTTGGATTTACGCAGTCCACAGGGAATGTACCTGCCGAATAAACATCCAATTCCGGGTCAAATGACTTTAACAAACCTTCAGCCATCTGGCTTCTGCAGGAATTGCCGGTACAAAGAATTAATAATTTTGTTTTCATGATTTTCCCTTTCGTTTGTACCGAATCTTTTGCTTAATAAATATTATATTCCGCATATTTTAGACCGGTCAAGAAGAGAAATTTTCTTTTTATCTGCAATTATTACCGTCTCATCATTAATCCAAAAATCAATTGACGAAAGGATGGATGCTATTCTTGGATCCAAAGGCATTGGGTTTATCATATAATTTACCCACTTGCCTTCTTTCTCTTCCAGGATAAATCCGCTTTCCTTAAGGATACTCAAATGCTGCGATACTGTAGAATTTGCTAAATCTAAAAGCTCTCTGATTTCACAAACACATAAGGATTTTACCTGCAATGCTTTCAATATCCTCAGACGGTTTAGATCTGATAGCGCCTTAAATATTTTAGTATTGTCTTCCATTATTTCATTTCGTTAATTACCGAAATATAGGATTAATCTAATTTATTCCAAATTACTTTATTATTAAATTAATTCAGATATCCTCCCCAATCGGCTTATTTTAGAAATAATAGGGTATGGTAGGCTAATTTGCCTCAAAAATAATTTAATTAAAATTAGCGTATTGGTAAAGGAAATAAATTTTCGCTATTAATGAAAACTTATAAAGGCCGGTTAAATGTAATTTTTTCTTTTAATTTCTTAAAAGCTTGCGAGCGGTGGCTTAGATTATTTTTTTCGTCTAATTCGAATTCGGCTAAAGTCTTATTATAACCATCGGGGACAAAAATAGGGTCATACCCAAATCCTTTTGCCCCTCTCTTTTCCAAAATCATTCTTCCCGGTACGGTACCGAATTCATGAATTTCATTTACTCCATCATAATATATTGCACAGCATTTAAATGCTGCCTTGTGAGGTTCCGGGAGGATTTTCAGTTCACTTATTACTTTATTATTATTATCATCATAAGTACATCCTTCCCCCGCATAACGGGCTGAATAAACACCAGGCCTGCTGTTGAGCTGCTCAACCTCAAGCCCCGAATCATCAGCTACAACGGGAAGTTTATAAATATCATAAATTGCTTTGGCTTTAATGAGTGCATTCTCATAAAAAGTCGAACCGGTTTCTTCAATATCAATGGGATTATTAAGGTCGAATAATGATATGATCTCGAAATCACTATTTTGGAAAAGGGCTTTTACTTCTTTAATCTTTCCTTTATTGCAGGTGGCAAAAATAAGCTTCGGCAAAATCATTCGGCCCTTTTAATAAGTTTGAATAATTCTTCCCTGCCGGAGGCGAGTAATTCTTTTTGATCATATATAAGGGAAATATCATTCTGTACAACTTTTTCACCGTCAACAAATACATGCTTAACATTATCTTTATTTGCGGAGTAAACAATTGATGAATAAATATTTTCCTGGTCAAGAGGCTGACTGGTCTTTTCCAAGTCCAGAAATACCATATCTGCCTTTTTCCCTATTTCTATACTGCCTATTTCATTTTCAAGATGAAGCGCCTTTGCCCCTTCAATTGTTGCAAGCCTGAAAACGGTAAGTGCATCCATCGCCTGCGGCCCGTTAATAGGCTTCTGTATCAAGGCGGCAAGTTTCATCTCGTTAAACATATTCAAATTATTATTGCATGGTGCGCCGTCTGCACCAAGGGAAACGGAAATTCCTTCTTTTAAATAACGGGGAATATTTGCAATGCCCGATCCCAATTTCATATTAGATGAAGGACAGTGAGCTACCCTTGTACCTGTGTTTTTTAATATATCAATTTCTTCATCATCCGTATGAACGCAATGTGCAAGCACCGTTCTATCGCACAGGAAATCTATTGAATTAAAATACTCAATATTATTTTTGCCTGTCATTTTGCGGACAGTTTCAATCTCGGCCTTATTTTCGGATGAATGCGTATGCAACAACGAACCGGGGAATTCCTTTTGCATTGCCTTCACATCACGAAGCAGTTTCTCGGAACAGGAAAGTACGAAGCGGGGTGCAAATCCGAATTTTATTTTTGATGAATATTTATGATATGACTTTGCAAGGTCATAAGTATATTTAAGATTATCTTCGGTTGATTTTTTGAAAGGTGGATATAATTCATTTATATCAATAAGGCAATTGCCTGCATAAGCTCTAATTCCTGCATTAATTAGTTCTTCAAACACTATTTCCTGATGGTTCAAAGTTCCCATATCAAGAATTGTGGTTGTGCCGGAAGTAAGAAGCTCATCAATACCAAGCCTGCATGAGGCACGTAAAGATCCTTCATCATGTGCGCATTCCAAGGGAAAGATTTTTTTCTGAAGCCAATCGAGCAGTAAAAGGTCATCGGCCAGCCCCCTGAAAAGAGTCTGGCAAAGATGAACATGCGTTTGAATGAAACCGGGAATCATTACAAGATTTTCGAATTCAAATATTGCACCCTGAAATGTTTCAATCAGGTCATCTGTAGCAGGGCTTATTGCTGTAATTACCCCTTCTGTAACTTCAACGGCTGTCTCGGTAAGAATATCATTATTCTGGTTTGCCGTTACAATTTTTTGCGGTATAAATAAATATTTATTTTGTTTCACTTTGCCTTCTCAACAAAAATTCTATATCATAGGCGTATTATATAAAAAAAATTTAATTATTTCTTGTGCCTTGCTAATTCTTTTTTGAGAAACTTGCCTGTAAGACATTCCTTATTTTTAGCAATTTCTTCCGGAGTTCCTGCTCCTACAACCTCGCCGCCGTATTCTCCCCCTCCGGGGCCTAAATCTATTATATAATCTGCACATTTTATTACGTCAAGATTATGCTCTACAACAATTACCGTATTTCCTTTATCTACAAGCCTGTTAAGTACTTCAAGAAGTATCCTTACGTCTTCAAAATGGAGACCTGTTGTCGGTTCATCAAGGATATAGATTGTCTTTCCAGTACCTATTTTGCTGAGTTCCGTAGCAAGTTTTACCCGCTGAGCTTCGCCTCCCGACAATGTAGTAGCCTGCTGCCCTAACTTAATATAGCCAAGCCCAACTTCGTAAAGTGTCTGGATTTTCCTTTTTATCCTGGGCATATCCTCAAAGAATGTAAGAGCTTCTTCCACGGTCATATCCAGAACAGATGCAATAGACTTAGTCTTGTACAAAATTTCAAGAGTTTCCCTGTTATATCTTTTCCCGCGGCATGATTCACATTCCACATAAACATCGGGAAGAAAATTCATTTCAATTTTTTTAAGCCCGTCCCCTTCGCACTCTTCACACCTGCCCCCTTTTACGTTGAAACTGAAACGTCCGACTGCATAACCGCGCATTTTTGCTTCAGGCAGTTCTGCAAATAAATCTCGTATGTAGGTAAAAAGCCCTGTATAAGTTGCGGGATTTGAACGGGGAGTCCTGCCTATTGGTGATTGATCAATTTCAATAATTTTATCTACATGCTGCAGGCCTTTGATTTCTTTGTAAGGCAGAGGAATTAATTTTGAGCCGTAAAACTTTTTCATTAAGACTTTAACAAGCGTTTCATTGATAAGAGAAGACTTACCCGAACCGCTCACACCGGACACTACAATAAATGACTCAAGAGGAAATTTTACCGAAACATTCTTTAGGTTATTGCCGCTTGCTTTAACTATCTCTATAAAATTGCCGCTCCCCTTTCTCCGTTTAGAAAGGTACTCAATTCGTTTTACATCCCTAAGGTAATCAACCGTAAGCGAGTCAAAACTATTTTTTTCGTTAAGGACATTGTCAGTCGGTTCCGAGAGGCAGACTTTTCCCCCGTGTTCCCCTGCAAGAGGCCCAAGATCAACAATGTAATCTGAACTTTCAATGGTCTCTCTGTCATGTTCAACAACAATTACAGTATTGCCGAGGCTGCGCAGGCTTTTAAGAGAATTAATTAGTTTAATGTTATCATTCTGATGCAGCCCGATGCTCGGTTCATCAAGTACATATAAAACTCCTGCAAGCTGTGAACCGATTTGTGTTGCAAGCCTTATTCTCTGCGATTCTCCCCCCGATAAAGTACGTGCAGTGCGGTCAAGTGTTAAATAATCAAGTCCCACATTTAATAAAAAATCGAGCCGGGAATTAATTTCTTTTAAAATCTGCGCGGCAATTATTTCATCCCTGCCGTTTAATTTAAGATTAGCAAAAAATTCCCTTGATCTTAAAATTGAAAGTGCAGTAGATTGACTGATATTCAAACCGCCTACTGTAACAGCAAGTGATTCTTTTCTTAACCTTTCCCCGTTGCAGGTAGAACAGGTTAAAGTGTTCATAAAAGATTCTGCCCATTCCCTTATCTTTACGGAGGAAGTACTACTGTAGTAGTGTTTAATATAATTATTAACACCGTTAAACTTATGATTATAAACAACCGATTTGCCGTTGCCGAATTTATATGTAAAAGCTATTTTTTCTTTGCTTCCGTTCATCAGTATTTCAAGTTGTTCTTTTGAAAGGTCCTGAAGCGGAGTATCTAAAGTAAAGCCAAGTTTTTCACTTACACCTTCCAACTGATTAAAGAACCAGATATTACGAGGCTTGCCAAGAGGTGCCAAACCTTCATTATTTATCGATTTCTCCCAATCGGGAATAATCAGGTTTACATCAAGTTCCTTCTTTTCACCAAGGCCGTCGCAATCGGGACATGAACCATATGGGGAATTGAATGAAAATGAATTTGGTGCAAGTTCTTCAAAACTTATTCCACAGTGAACACATGCAAAATTCCTGCTGAAAATAGAATCTGTATTGCCGTCGTTGATATATACATTCCCATTGCCGTAATTAAGTGCAACCTCAAGTGATTCACTAATTCGGCTTCTTGATTTTTCCGCAACCTTAATCCTGTCAACAACTATTTCTATATTATGAATTTTATATCTGTCAAGCTTAATTTCAGAGTCAAGTTCAAATGTTTCACCGTCTATTCTTACCCGTACGAATCCGTCTTTAAGAATATCCTCAAGAAGTTCCTTATAATGCCCTTTTCTTCCCCGTATAACCGGGGCAAGAATAACAATTTTTTGTTCATTGAATTTTTCAAGTATGGTGTCAATAATTTGGGCAGAAGATTGTTTCTGTACTTCCCTGCCGCAATTGTAACAATGTACTATACCGACTTTTGAATAAAGCAGCCTCAGGTAATCATAAATTTCGGTAACAGTCCCAACTGTAGAACGGGGATTATGCGATGTTGATTTCTGTTCTATTGAAATTGCCGGGCTAAGTCCCTCAATAAGGTCAACATCCGGTTTTTCAAGCATATCAAGAAATTGTCTTGCATAGGCCGAAAGGGATTCAATATACCTCCGCTGCCCTTCGGCATAGATGGTATCGAATGCTAAAGAGGATTTTCCCGAGCCGGAAAGCCCGGTTATTACAACTAAGGAATCACGCGGAATCTCGAGGTCTATATCCTTAAGATTGTGCTCCCTGGCCCCTTTAATTATAATTTTATTTTGGAAATCCATATAATAAATTTATTTTGTCCAAAGTTAAATAATAGTTATAGGTAAACTTAAAATCAATTATTTTATCGGATAAATTTTGATGAGTAATCTGCCCCGTACAACAATTAAAGTTATTCCTTCTTATTCAGAATACAAGTTAAAGGAAAAAGGTTCAACTTTCATCGCACAATCCTTTTTTACCGATAATGAAGAGGCTGCTCTAGCTAAATTGGGCGAAATAAGAAAGAAATTCTACGATGCCACACATAATTGTTACGCTTATAGAATTTATAAGGATAAATTTAAATACTCAGATGACGGAGAACCTAACGGAACCGCAGGTATTAGAATATACAATGCTATTGAGCATTTCGATTTACAGAACATCCTTGTAATCGTTACCAGATATTATGGAGGAGTAAAATTGGGTGTGGGGCCTCTCGGCAAGGCTTATTATGAATCTGTGCACCATGCCTTACAGGAAGCAAATGTTATCGAAAAAATTTTATACAAAAAGATAAAAATATCCTATGAGTTCAGCTTCGTTAAAACTTTACATAAAGTATTAAACGATTACGAAGGTATAATTTCTTCCAGTTCTTATGATACCAGACCCTACTCTGAATGCCTTGTTTATCCGGAAATTATTGAAAAATTGACCGAAACACTGACAAATTTGTCATCCGGAAATGTTTTATTGGAGAAATCAGACATAATAATATTCAAATAAAAAGCATTAAACTTGACTAATTGTTCTATTTTAGATACTTTTAATGAGATGAATTACTCTTTTATATTTTTTTAATAACCTTGAGGTTATAGAATGATTTATACAAAAACAGGTGAATATGCCATAAGGGCAATTTTATTTTTAGCCCGTCAGCCTAAAGAGGCTTTAATTATGTCTTCTGATATTGCTAAGACTGAAGATATTCCTGCCCACTATCTTGCAAAAATTTTGCAGAGAATGGCTAAATATGGTTATGTAGATTCATTCAAAGGCCGCGGCGGTGGTTTCAAAATTACCGAATTGGCTAAGAAAAGTTCAATTTTGGAAATTGTTGAAAGAGTTGAAGGCCCGGTTATTAATCTTAAATGCGTTACCGGCTTAAAAGAATGTTCCGATGAAAATCCTTGTCCATTACACACTGAATGGGCCGATCTTAGAAACAGAATCTATAATCTAATTTCAAGTAAATCTGTTCAGGAAGTGGCCGAAAAATATTCCGTAACGCTCAGAAAAGTTGAATAAAGGTTTCGTCAGAAACCTTTTTTTTCTTCTTTCATTTCATTCAGGTAATTCTTTACTCTGCTTAGGTCTTCACATAAGCTGCTTAAATTTTCTATGCATTCCGGTTTTAATTCAAAATATTTTTTCTTAAATATTTCTTTTATGAATGATGTTCCCGGCTCAAGAAGTTCTATAAGTAAATCTTTAACTTTATTAATATGCTCTAAATATTCAGCCTTTATCTTTGATAAATATTCTTCATTTACATTTTCATTGTTTACCCTCACGATAGAAAGCAGCCCCGTAACGTATTTGGCACTAAATGCTAAATCCTGAAAACCCTGCAAAGTATTATTATTAAAGGAGAGTTCAATTATTCTTTTCAGGTCTTCCTTTTGCTTAATTTTATCACCTGAGAACTTTATTACACTTTCATAAAACTCTTGCGGTTTAATCTCCTGCAAACTCATTTTTTAATTCCTATGCCAATTCCATCTCCGACAGGGAGAATAGTGACATCAAGCGAATCATTAAAAACAAATAACCTGTTAAACTCTTTTATCATTGCTGCACTGGCGGCATATTCCGGAGGGACTTTCTTTGCAGCTGCATATCCGTACCATAGCAGATTATCTACAAATAAGATACCTTTCTTCTTTAAGAGCATTAAAGAGAATAAAAATAGTTTTTCATAATCTTTTTTATCTGCATCCAGAAATATTAAGTCATATTCTTTTTTAAGTTCGGGCATTATCTTTAATGCATCCCCTTCAAGAATATTTATATTCTTTAGCTTTGATTCTTCAATAAATTTATTGGCAAGGGCAATGTTTGGTTTGCTCTTTTCTATTGTATCAAGCGAAGCCCCCTTTTTTAGTTTGCGCCCGATTCTTATTGAAGAGTACCCAATTGCACAGCCGATCTCCAATACATTCATAGGCTTGCTCATCATTACAACCTGCTCAAGCAATTCTGCCGATTTCCAATCCAGTATCGGCACTTTCTTTTCAAGCGCAAACTTTTCCATTTTTGCAAGAAGTTCATCGGGCTCCGGTCTTAGCGAAATAAGATATTCCAGTTGTTCTTTATAAATTATGTTTGACATAATATTCTCTAAATGTTTTTGATATTAATGTTATTTTGATAGAATAACATATTTTTTTTGCTAATGGTTTACTAATCCACCAAATTTTCTCTATATCCTCAGAGGACGCACTCCTGAAGACAAAAAAGGTTTACAAGGCAACCGGGGCCGTCGCGGACCAATCCGCGACGATAGCTCAAACCTCTGCAGATTTAAATGCGGTTAAAACCCTCTGAAAACTTAATTATCTATTCCGTCTGCTAAAGCGGGACGGCAATTCACCAAACCTTTAAAGCCATTCTTGACATCAGGATTAAGACCCCTGCGGTCTGAAAAATTATTTATAAATGGATTTATAAAATTCGGGATTGTGCACTGTTATTTTTTTACTATTAATTTTAAATGAATATTGCCCTAATTTTACATATGAATAACCCGACTTTATGTTATTTGATATTAACGGAGTTCCTTTAGTTATTTTTATTTCTTTATTTGTTGCCAAATCCTTGGAAATCATATCTGTTATTACAAAGACTACGTCAGTGACATATTGGTAATAAACTAAAGATGAGTCTTTTTTTGTGCGTATAAACATTCCCTCTTCAGTGCTTTTGCTCATAACTAATTGTGCGTAATCCCCTTTCTTTAAAGTTTGTCCATGATCAAGCGGTAATTCATCTACTATAACTATTTCTGTAACATCCTCCTTTACTTTTTGACAATAGTCCTTGCTCAAAAATAACAAGCCAATTAACAATACCAAGCATACGAACTGTTTCATAAATCCTCCATTTGAATTCACTTCATATATTTTTCGACTGCCCTCAGAAGTGCGACCCCTTTTGGACAGAAAACTCTTCGGGTTTTGTAATTACTACTTCCAATTAAATTCTACAACTTTACCCATCAACTTCCATTTCACCGGATTAAGAGTATCAAACCAATCGAGCGGTTCTGCAAGAGGTTCTTTTTTGGATGCATTCAGCAATGCCTGTGCAATAATTTTTTCCTGCTCCGGAGTTACCGAATCTTTTTTAAATGATATAAAAAGCGGTGTACCGCTTTGTGAAAGAAGCTCAAGCCATTGACTGTTTTGTTTCCAAGGTATTATTTCTTTTTCAGTCAGGCCAACACAATCTGCATCTGCATAATAAAATGTGCCATGCTGCGGGGCTCTGAATGCAAGGCAGTTTACTCCGTATTTAACAACACGTTCCCATTCCTTGCCGCTTGTATCATCGCCTATCCTGTCCAGATCAAAAATGCCTGCAGATAGGTGGCTTATTGTATTACACCCAATTATTGGATTACTCCCGAATGCCTCCCTTATACAGCGGTAATGATCAAGAATTATTTCAGCAGTGGTGCGGCTTCTATATGCAAAAGACCAATCTGCATCAGGTGCAGCACCGGCGCTCTTTCCCCATTCATGGGAAATATCATAAGTAGAATAATCATGCTTAAGCAGCTCATATCCCCATCCTTTAATTCTGGATACAGTTTCAAAGATATATTTGCGGACTTCCGGAAGTGATATATCAAGAATTTTGTTATTATGTTTCATCCGCCAGGATGCAGGCTGGTTTTCCTGCGCAGTAAGGAGATGCACCCATATTCCGGGATGTACATTTTCCTTTTTAATTCCTTCTGCAAGTTTTTGCATTGATGGAAATTTCGGATTCCCGTTATCCCACGGCCCGCCGAATCCTGTGCCTCCCCCTTTAACCTGCCAGCCGTCATCTATTACCATAAACGGACGGTTATTTCCTTTTGGTGCAAGCCTTCCTACAAATTTTGCATAATATAAAACACTTTCGGCACTGTTATTCCCGTAATCACAATACCAGTCATTAAAACCATAAACAGGCTGATTGGGTAAAAAAGGTTTGGGACACATAATTTTGCAGAATTCCTGTGCCGCTTTAAAAGGAGTGTCATTTAATTTCCCTTTCCGTTCAACTACTGTGCAGGCATTTAATTTCCTATTGCCTAATAAAACTCCTTTACCCCCGTTCCTTACATCTATTTTAAGAGTAATACTATTTTCATCGGCTAACCAGCTGCACATTGCATTTGGGCCTGTCATAACTCCATACCCGTTTGTAATTTTTTTATTGGATGAAAGAAAGTACCATGGCATTTCTTTAGTATATTGTAGATCCTTCCATTGAAGATCACCATAAGCACGTTCCCACGTATCGCCAAGGTATTTCCAGTCCTGAGGAAGTTTTGTTTTCCATTTTACAATAATATATTTAACCGCTGCATCAGGTGCAGAAAGTTGAAAAGTAAGCCCGGATTGATTTATTTTTGCGAACACCTCAATTCCGTTACTACTCCAGACGTTCTTCTCGTTTGTTAGTTCATATGCAGCGGCTTCTGTTATAACTTTTACAGAGGTTGGATTTTTAATAATATTCTGAAATCCATTATTTGTCTTTTGTGCAAAAATTAAATTTGCAGTAATAAACAGTAATATAAATGTGATTACCTTTTTCATGCTTTCCCGATGAATAATATTAGTTGATTTACGAATATCAAAAAATAAATAAGTAGTATATAAGTTCCAACATATATTTGGACTCACTTACCTTTCCTCTGCACGCAGTAATGCGGAAACAGCACACAAGGGAAAAAACAGTAGTACATGTTAATAAGTATAATGAATTTTTTCCCTCGCTCTTTGGAAGAGGGATTCAGGGTGAGGGCATTTTTATGAAACAAAACATGCTTGAACCTTGCAATATTGAGTACGGCTATTGTGGGCAGAAAAATTTTCAGAAATAATTTCACCCTTTAAGGGTTTGGTTTTCCGGCTTCACTATACTTTTACTGTAATTCCAACCCTTCGGGTTTAGTGTTACTAATTCAGATTTAGATTAAAAAATAAAATCATTGAATGAAACCTCCAGAGGAGGTGAAACTATTCCTTTGTTTGCGAGAACCAGCCTTCTGCGGATTTAAATGCGGTTAAAACCCTCTGATAACTTAATTATCTATTCCGTCCGTTAAAGCGGGACGGCAATTCACCGGACCAAAGGTATATAGAGTTAAATTTTATTTTAAAAGTACCATTTTCTTAACGGCAAACATATCTCCGGCGTGGAGTGAAAAGATATAAACTCCGCTTGGACACGCAGCGCCTTTATCATCTTTGCCGCTCCAGTAGAGGCTCTTTCCTTTCCCTGCACTCATAACGCCCGAATAGACGGTTGTAATTTTTTGTCCCAAAACATTATAAATATCTGCACTTACCTGTGATGATACAGTTAGGTCAAATTTAATTGTAGTACCCAGATTAAATGGATTAGGATAATTCTGATAAAGCACAAAAGAGTCCGGAAGCTGCCCTTCTTCATCAGTTCCTGCCAGAAAGGCTGAGTTACGAACATTTATATCGCCATAAGCTATTGAATATACCTGGCTTGACGGATCCCCGCCGCTTGAAGTACTGTATATAAAGTTAAATCTTATTACGTCACCGGTACTAAGTGCGGGTAATGTGGCAGTGTACTTATTTGTACCATCATAGGACATATTAATTTTTACCGGCACTCCGTAATTAATTACATAATTAATTTTAACAGCATTACTAACTACAGTTTGCCCCAGGAACATTTTATTAAGTATATATGTGCCGCTATTATTCTTTACGTTAGGAAAATTCAGTGCTCTAACTGCAGAAACCAATCCATATCCCCGGTTATTGTTTGGAGTAGAAACATTATCTCCTGATAGCTGTAATATGTTCCTTGCCTGAACATTTGTAAGATGGGGGTATGCTTCCAATAACAAAGCAGCTATACCTGATGTAATAGGTGTAGCATATGATGTCCCATCACCGGAAGCGTAATACGGCGGGGTGACTATAGCATGATAAACATTTGTTCCCTGTGCAACAATGTCGGGTTTAATTCTTCCATCCGAAGTAGGGCCGCGTGAACTGAAAGTAGCCAATGTATTATCTGAATTGACCGCGCCTACTGCAAGTGTATTGAACCCATCGGCAGGAGCCGAAATATAATACCAGGCGCTGCTCCCTTCATTGCCGGCAGCTGTAATAGTAAGCACGCCATTTGAAAAAGCTTTCTCAGCGGCTTTAGTAACAATTGTAGTTTTCCCATTCATATCCGCATAAGTGTAGGAAGTTTGTCCTGCATCAAAAGTCGTATAGCCTAAAGAACTGCTTGTAATCTGTACGCCGCGGGCTTCCATCCATTCCAAACCTGCGGCATAATTATCTTCTTCAATATTTTTTTCTGTCCGCACATCTTCTGTTTTGGCAAGTAAAAATGATGCACCGTATGCCGGTCCGATTATATATCCAGGTGCATACCCTGCCATTATAGACAGAACTCCGGTACCATGGTCTTGGGCCCCCGGCTGATCATTTGGCTGATCCGATGTAATATCATCATTAAACACAAAATCATGTTCCGCAAGAACTTTTACAGGTATAAGGGAAGGATTGGTTGCATGTTCAAAGCCCCCGTCAAGTATACCTACTATAACACCATTACCGCTGTAACCTGCATTATGTACAGTTGGAATATTCTCAAGATTATCCTGTGTGTAAGATGCCCCGTAATTAAAACCCATTAATGCATTCACAGCAGGAAGTGTTCCTCTGTAATCTTCAAAATTCATTTCATTATATTCTTTTAGAACAATTGTACGGACAGGTTCAATTTTTTCAACAAATGAATATGACTGCACTTTGGAGTACTGCTCAGCGGTTAAATAACAGCTTACGGCATTAAACCAGTTAAGAGTGTTTTTAATTTCTATTCCGAGTGATGTAATTTGGTCTTTATAAATCTGGTAGACTGGAATATCATCATAACCGACATAATTTTTTTCGCCAAGCACTTTTTTTCTTCTTTCAATAGCTTTATCCGAAAGATGAGGCGTACAGAGGCTTTCTATATCGGCAGTTTTATATAAACGGTTGGGGAAATGTGTCCCTTTATCTTTGAAATAAACAAAATATTTTTGCTGTGCGGCCAACAAACTTGCACTTAAAAAAATAATGACGAAAAATAATTTTTTCAACATGCTCCTATCTATAAATGTTTTATTAACGCACAAGCTTGCCTATTCTATTAAGCCTGATTGAACTTAATTTGTTTAGAAAATCCGTAAAGCCAATATTAGGGTCCCATGACCAGTAGATCATAAGTGTTTGACCTATAACTTTATCGCGCGGTACAAAGCCCCAATAGCGGCTGTCCCAGCTTTCATCACGGTTATCCCCCATCATGAAATAGTAATCCTTAGTCAATGTATAAGAAGGAACTTCTTTTCCATCAATAATAATTTTATCCCCTTCAACATCTACAACTCTTTTGCCGAATTCACGGTCAATGATAGTTCTCCATTGCTCAATATTATTTACATTAAGATTTATTACATCTCCCTTTTTAGGGATAACAAGAGGCCCGTAATTATCTTTGTTCCAGCTCATCCCTTTAGGGAATATCTGCGGATCTATATTGCCTTTTCTTTCCGTTGGTGAGGAATACTGAATATCGGGCGGACGTTTAAATTCTTTACCGTTTACATATAACACTTTGTCAATAACTTCCACAGTATCACCCGGAACGCCTACGCATCTTTTAACATAATTATCAATTCTATCCGGTTTTAATTCATCTCTTTCGCCGGGGAATTCAAAAACGACTATATCCCATTTCCTTGGATCTCTGAATGCAGGAAGCTGGAAATAAGGTAACGTAATATCTGTAAAAGGAATTGTGCGCGGACTCGACGCGCCATAAATAAATTTATTTACAAAAAGGAAATCCCCCACCTCAATAGTTTTTTCCATTGAGCCGGTAGGTACACGTGAAGTTTCTATAAGGAATGTCTTTATTAGCAATGCAGCTACGGCAGCAAATAATAAATTTTTAGAAAAATGCCAGAAACGCAAAGCAAATACTCGAATAGGATCTTCTTTTTTATTATTTAATTTGTTAAGAACGGATTTAGTTTCTTTTTTTGGTGTTTTCATAATTTTCTTTTAATTTATTCTTCCAATTGTAGTACGGCTAAAAATGCTTCCTGCGGAATTTCAACATTGCCTACCTGTTTCATCCGCTTCTTGCCTTCTTTTTGTTTTTCCAAAAGTTTACGCTTACGGGAAATATCGCCGCCGTAACATTTTGCAAGAACATTTTTTCTAAGGGCTTTTATATTCGTACGTGAAATTACTTTTGAACCAATTGCAGCCTGAACAGAAATTTCAAACATCTGCTGCGGAATTAATTCTTTCAGTTTAGAGCAGACTTTCCTTCCCCAATCATACGCTTTCTTTTCATGTACAATAATGGAAAGTGCATCTACTTTATCGCCATTCAATAATATATCAAGTTTTACCAGATCGGAAGGACGGTAACCTATATATTCATAATCGAATGAAGCATACCCGCGTGAAAGGGATTTAAGCTTATCATAAAAATCGAAAATAATTTCTGAAAGAGGGAATTCAAACTGTATGTCGGCGCGGGTTGGATCTATGTATGTTGTATTTATATATGTTCCCCGTTTTTCAATTGCAAGCTTCATCAGGTTGCCAATGTATTCGGAAGGAGTAACAATCTGCGCCTTCATGTAAGGTTCTTCAATTCTGTCAATTTCTCCGGGTACGGGCATATCTGCAGGATTATCTACCGTAATTTTTTCCCCTTTTTTATTATAAACATGGTACTCAACGTTGGGGAGTGTAGTAACCATATTCTGGTTGTATTCCCTTTCAAGCCGCTCCTGAACAATTTCCATATGAAGCATACCGAGGAATCCGCAGCGGAAACCAAAACCAAGTGCAGCCGAAGATTCCGGAACAAATAAAAGAGCCGAATCATTTAAGCGCAGTTTATCAAGAGATTCGCGCAGGTCTTCAAAGTCATCCGAATCTGACGGGTACAATCCGGAAAATACCATAGGTTTTATTTCCTTGTAACCATGCAGGGGAATATCGCAGCCCCCCTTTACATGAGTAACAGTATCCCCCACTTTTGTATCATGCACATCTCTGGCGCCTGCAATCAAATAGCCTACATCGCCGGCGGTTAATTCTTTCTTTTTAATCTTGTTTAAAACAAGGGTCCCTATTTCTTCAGCAAGGAATTGTTTATCGTTTGCAAAAAATCTTATTTCATCTTTTTCTTTTATTACACCGTTAAAAATTCTTATGTAAGCAATTGCACCGCGGTAAGCATCAAAAACCGAATCAAAAATCAAGGCTTGAAGAGGAGCATTCTCATCCCCTGTAGGATGTTTAATTTTCTCTACAATCGTTTCCAGAATTTCTTCCATTCCGGCGCGGGTCTTTGCACTTGCAAGAATAATATCGGAAGGGTCGCAGCCAATCAGTTCAATTATCTGCTGTTTAACTACATCAATCATTGCACTGGGAAGGTCAATCTTATTGATAACAGGAATAATCTCAAGCCCGGCATCAATTGCAAGGTATAAGTTGCTAATTGTCTGTGCCTCCACTCCCTGAGCTGCATCAACTACTAGCAGGGCACCTTCACAGGCTGCAAGTGAACGGGAAACTTCATAGGAAAAATCCACGTGCCCGGGTGTATCAATCAAATTCAGAATGTAGTCATTTCCATCCTTTGCTAAATATTTCATCTGGATAGCATGGGATTTAATGGTAATTCCCCTTTCCCTTTCCAGATCCATAGAATCCAAAAGCTGTGCTTTAGCGTCCCTTGCGGAGATTGTACCGGTAAATTCTAGTAATCCATCCGCAATGGTGGACTTTCCATGGTCAATATGTGCGATTATACAGAAATTTCTAATGTTTTTCATACATTCATTGATATTTAGCTATGAAATATAACGAGTGGGATTAGTAAATTCAATTTTAGAAAATTATATTATTAAACTTCTAAAACTGTGAAACTGCAATCATCCGATAAGTGGTTGCGGTATTCTATTAAATAATAAAGGCAGTTACCAACAATCAAAATACAAGTTTAACAACACAAGCCGGCTCAATGGTAAGAATTTTCCATTTTACTCCGGTTTCTGCATAATTGATACCATATTCAAACATTAGACTTGGTGAAATTGTAAGGGAATTGAAAAGACTTAAATCATAACCGAAACCAATTACAAGCTCGGCTCTTAATTCCATATCATCGATAGAATTTCCGGCTGAATATGTATGCGAACCATCTGATAAAGTAGTAGTAATGTCGGCCGTATGCTTATTACAGAAACCAATTCCGGGCCCAATCATCATATAAAAGGGGCTTCTGGGAGCAAAAAATTTTAGAAGAGGTTCAATAAGAATATAATTTAAAGTACAATCTATAGAGACAGGCCTGCCATTAGAATTAGTAGTATTTAGGACAGAACTCTTATCATTTATCAGGTAGACTCTTGCAATTAAACTATAAGTTGCTTCAGTCTGCCATTCTAAATCAAATCCGGTAGCAAATCCGGTTTGATTAGTCTTTTTCGTTAAGTCGGATCCGGAATAAAAATTAATATTGTACCCGGCTACAGGCCCAACAGAAAATTTATTCATGGTTTGTGCGTGCAATGTAATAACACTAAAAAAAATGATAAGAAGATAAAATACTTTTCTCATATCGTCCCTATTTAATGTACCGATAAAAATTCAACTTTTAAATATATAATAATTTTATCTAATAATTAGGAGTAACGTATCAAACTTTATTATATAACAAAACTGCCCCACATGGGTTTTTTAAATAATTTCATTTTGCTTGGAAAGATATAAAAAATAATATAGTACAACCCCATAGTATATTTTAGAACACTTGCCCGCTTGCCGGGTTTACATTTCAGGCAGGCTTAGGTAACCAATGCCTGCCTGGAAAAAATTAAACGATTTATAAACGAATAATTATTTAACCGGAAGGGTAACTAAAAAATCGTCAAACGAAGCATCTAGATTAGACGAGCAGAAAAGCCCTACCGTACCCCCGGTATATGTGTAATCAGTAGTATTTATTACAAGGCTATTGTTTAAATAAGCTTTGATGTTATACCCGCTAAAAGTTACCATAAGATTATTAAATCCATAGGTAACCAAAGAGGTAGTTTGCCATTTAACAATTTCCTGCCAGCTTGTGCCGTTAAACTTATAAATTGCATAGTGGCCGTCCATGGCAATTTCAAATGTATAAAATGAGTCCCCGTTTTTACCAAAAAGAATTCCAAAGCCGTTATCAGTGGTCCGCCCGTCCCACCTTGCTTTAACGGAAATTGTACAATCTCTAAATGTTTGGTTAATAAATGTATAATGCGTTCTTCCATCCACTGCACCGGAGCATACAAACAAACCGTTTTGCAATCTCAGATATGCATCCTGGCCGAATGACGTAGTGGTGCCGTTAAAATTATCAGAGAATGCAACGCTACCGTTAGAGCCTCCTGATTGATAATTATTCGAAACACTTTGCTGCCCTTCTAAAGAGAATTGATCATATTCACATTGAACTGATCCGCTGACATCCAGCCCCACATAACCGCTTGTAAAGGTGTAATCATTAACGTTTACTACAAGTACCCCATTTATATAGCATTTTATATTACTGCCCGAACATACAATTTTAATTACATTGTAACCGTTGTAAATTGCGGAAGTGTTGGTCCAATCTACAATCGTAGTCCAAACATTATTCAGGTTATGCCCGAAGGTATAATACCCTTCATTAGCAATATAAAAACTATATCCTCTATGATTGGTAACTCTGAAAATAACTCCGAACCCAAGGTTTGTACTTTTACCTGTCCATCTTACTCTAACGGTTTCGGTAAAATCAGTATAAATACCGGGGACACAGGCATAATAATAATCATCCGGTTCGGTTGAAGAAAATTTCAAAGTACCATTGCTCAATGTCCACTTTTCATTTAAGCCAAAGGAAGAAAAGCCGTAAACATTATTGTTTTGTACTGAATGGAAATAACTATCATTATATGATGTATGTGCAGGATAGGCTAATATGAAAGTAGAGAAGAGTATAAACAAACACAAAGTTGAAAACGCTTGCTTTTTCAAGGTTCACCTTTTAATTATGTTTAACTTGAATATACGGATTATGCTTTTATATTGCAATTCCCCTGTGCTTAAAAGCAAAGGGGAATTAACCTTCTATATTGATACAATGATGTCTTAGATTAAATCGAATTTTAAGGAGCAGCCTACCTGAATGGTAATTATTTTCCAATCCTGATCTTTAATTACGTTTGTAAGTCCATAACCAAAAGTAACAAAGGGAGAAAGAGTTGTTGATTTTCCAATAGACATATCATATCCTATTCCTCCTTTTAATTCGAATCTCATATTGGGAGAGGAAGTTGTACCAATAATTTTCTGATCTGCAATTCCTGCAGTTGTGGAATACTTTGCCGGCATATACGAAATACTATAAGAGGCGGGATAAACAGTATAATCGGTTGATTTAGTATTAATACCCACAGAAGGGCCGACTAGTAAATAAAATCCTGAAAGTGAAATTTTGTATTTCAATAAGACTTCCAAAGTGATATATGAATAGCTGGCATCATAAGTAACATTAGATACTTTAAATTGGCCATAACGGCTGTCAATAAAATAAAGATTGCCAACAAGCCCTATAGAATTTGTCAAAGTTAAATCCGCCTGTGCACCAAGTGCTAATCCTACACCTGAACTGCCGCTGTCAAAAAATGAGCCTGTATTAATATTAATATTCACCCCTGCCACAGGCCCTATCGCTAATTTTCCTTGTGCACTTATCAGTACCGGAAAAATCAAAATTAAAAGAGCGATAATTGTAATTTTCTTTTTCATAATTATTCCTCTTAATAATTTTTTGGATATTAATCCCCCGTACATATAAATACAGGGGATTTATAAAAAAAATAGCAATGTTTAATTAAAATTAATTTATGTTAAATTTCAAAACACATCCTGCTTGAATAGAAGATAATTTCCAGTCGATATCTTTTACAAGTTTGGTAAGGCCATATGAGAAACCTACAAATGGAGAGAGAGTCATTCCCTTTGATAGAGGAATATCATAACCTGCACCGGCTTTAAGATCAAATTGAAACTGTGTATTCTGGACAGAACCTTCATTAGTGCTGGAACTTCCGTTATGGCTTACTGTTTCCTTTATTTTATCGCCAATAACAAATCCGCCTGTAGGACCTGCAAAGAAATAGAAGCCGGATGAAAGCTTAAACTTTAAAAGTGCTTCAATGGTTAAGTAAGAAAATTCAATATTATCATCGTAGGTGTACCCTGATGATGAATTAGAAGAATTGCCATATTTGCTGTCATAGATAATGTTTGCAATCAATCCCATTGAATTTGAAAATTCAAAATCAAATTGTCCTCCTATAGCTAATCCAATTCCTGAAGGATTGTTAGTCGCGCCCGAAAAATTATACAAGTTGTAGTTAAGGCCCAGCAGCGGACCTGCACTAATTTTTTGAGCATTCATAATAGCAGGAGTAAGAAATAGAACAGCTGTGAAAACGAGTAATAGTTTTTTCATAATTGCACCCTTATATTTAATGATTATAAAGCCAAATAATTTAGCCTCTAAAGGTAAATTACAATGGATGCAATAAAATGTCAAGAGGGGTAAATCACTTATTAATTCTTTATTTCAGTGATTTTTAATCTAGTTATAAAAAGTCTAAATATCTCCAATAGATAAAGTTGTAATAAGTTTTAAAAAAATCCCCTGCATTTATTATACAGGGGTTAAATAATCTTTATTATATAATAATTAATGAGCTATAAAATATTGAATTTCAGTGCACAGCCCGCAGAAACAGTGAACACTTTAACATTTGAATCAGGAACAAGATTTGTTGTGCTCCAACTAGCCATGACTACAGGAGAAATTACAATTGAACTGCTAACCTTAAAATCGAACCCTACGCCTCCTTTAAGAGAAAATAAACTATTTGCATTTGTTATCTTTGCAGATGAAGAACCCTCATAACCTGTAGCTGTAGTACTAAGACTAAAGGAAGGGCCAACTAATACATATAACCCTACTATTGTTGGTTTCCATTTTAATAGAACATCAACAGTGAAATAGGAAAAACTTGTCCCCGGATTATCGGTTGATGAAGTTGAGGCATATCTATTATCAATTGCAAGAAAATTACCTTCTATGCCTATCATTCCGGCAAGTTCTAAATCAGCCTGAACACCGGCAAATAAACCCATTCCATTCCAGGTAGCATTATGTAAATCAGAGCCGCTGTAGCTGTTATAATTAATTCCTGCAACAGGACCAACAGCTAGTTTAATTTGAGCATTCATGATGGCTGGAGCCAAAAACATAACAGTGATAAAAATAACTAGTAGTTTTTTCATATTGACACCCTTATATTTAATTAATATTAAGACAAAAAAGTTAGTCTCTAAAAGCAAATTACAACGGATACGATAAAATGTCAAGAGGGATAAATCACTTATTATTTCTTTATATCACGACTTATTAAACTATTCATAAAAGTTTAAATATTTCATAAAGTAAAATTGTAATAAGAAAAAAACCCCGTCTTAATTAAAAACGGGGTTAAAAACTCTAGTAAATATTTATCCTATTTAGTAGTACTTTTAGATAATAGGGAATTTTAGGTTTGCGCCTGCCTGGATTGTAAAGATTTTCCAGTCGCTATTGCTAACAACATCTGTAAACCCATAGCCTGCTGTAATGAATGGCGAAAGAACCATCTTGCCGATTTCAAAATTATATCCGGCTCCGGCTTTAACTTCAATTCTTACGTTTGTATTAGTAATTCCTGAAGGAGAAGACCCTGTGCAGAAACCAAAACCAAGACCTGAAAGAAAATAAAATTTGCTGCTGTTTAAATTCCATTTTAACAGGCCTTCTAAAGTAACATAATTGATGCCGAGTCCGTTGCCATTATATGAGCCATATTTATTATCAAAGACATACAAATTACCGACCAAGCCAAGCGATTTTGAAAATTCCATATCGCATGTGCCACCTAAAAATAAACCAATTCCGTTACCTGTAGCATTACCTGCACTGTGAAAATTCCAGTTAAATCCTACAGCCGGGCCAATGCTCATTTTAAATTGTGCATTAGTAAGACCTGGAACTAAAAACAGAACTAATACGAAAATAGCTAAGATTTTTTTCATGCCGCACCTCAATATATTTAATGAATTGTTTGTTAAAAAAATCCAAATTACTCTTGCAAGGTAACCTTGTTATTAAAAATAGTCAAGTATTTTATTTTAATAAGAGCCCAATGTGATAATAACCACTTGGGATATAATAAAAACCCTGCAAAATTTGCAGGGTTTTCAATACTTTTCACCGGATTTGAAAAATAATACATCTTTTATTTTTCGTATTTATCGAAATATTTTACAGTAAAATCGGCAATCGCTTTATATGCTTTTTCAAGAATATTTTCAGGAGGAAGGAACACTACCCTGAAATGCTGTGTGCCGGGCACCTGCCCAAATCCGCTTCCGGGTACAACTACTACTCCTGTCTCTTTCAATAATTCTGTTACATAATGGGCATCATTGCCCTTAATATGTACCCTTGGGAATGCATAGAAAGCACCCTGCGGGGCAACACAAGTTATTCCCTTTATTGAATTCAACATTTCCACGGTCATATTTCTTCTCTTAGTCAATTTTTCCATTATAACTTCAAGATGGGACTGATCGCCAAGCAAAGCAGGTGCAATTGCATATTGTTCAGGGTGATTGGCAGAGAGGCGGGCGCGCAGCAATTTATTTATTGCTTCAATATAATTATCAATAAATTTTCTGTTTCCGCTGAAAACACCCCAACCAATTCTAAAACCGGGAACTACATAATTTTTAGAAAGGCCGCCGAATGTAATAATAGGCACCTCCGAATTCAGTGATGCAAGCGCAGTATGTTTTTCGCCGTCCATTAAAAGTTTATCATAAATTTCATCGGCAAAAATTACTAGGTTGTGCTCAATTGCCAGATCAATTATTTTAAGAAGTGTTTCTTTTTTACAGTTCGAACCGGTAGGATTGTTAGGATTTATTACAATTATACCGCGTGTTTTACTGTTAATTTTGCTTTTAATATCTTCAATATCCGGCTGCCAGTCATTGTCTTCATCAAGAAAATAAGGATTTTCAATAGTCTGAAGTTTGCTTTGAATAGCAGTGTAAAGAGGATAGCCCGGGCTTGGTGTTAAAATATTTTCGCCGTCGTTTACAAGTGCTGTTAAACAAAGATCAATTGCTTCGCTTGCGCCTGTTGTAACAAAAATATCCTGAATATTTTTAATACCCTTGCGTTCGGCTTCCTTTTCAATAGCCTGAACAGCCTGTTTAATACCGGATGAAGGAGAATAACCGTTAAAATTTTTCATCATAGCATCATGAGTTGCATCAATCATATGGCGCGGCGGTGCAAAATCAAAAAGGTTCGGGTCGCCAATATTCAAATAGAGCATTTCCTTACCACTCTTAGCCACTTCATTTGCAACAACTATAATATCCCTAACTGCGTATTTTATTTCATTAGTCCTAACTGCAGGAATTATTTCTTTTAAAGCCATTTGAGCTCCTATAACAAATTAAATTTTTTTTTGACTTAGAAAATTAACCTATTTGGATGTTATAATCCAATGGAGAAAAATTAGAAAATGAGTGTCCAAAGAATATAATCCAGCACAAGGATCATTGAAGCACTTAATACAAATGCCCGTATTGTAGAAAAACCGACTCCTTCGGCACCCCCTTCGGTTCTGAAACCAATATGGCAGCCAAGCAGGGATGTGATACCGCCGAAAATAATTCCTTTTACTATTCCAAAAGCAAAATCACTGAATGCAAAATACCTTTTAACCGATTCAAAAAAGACAGCAAAAGAAACATTTAAAAATATGTTGGAAATGAAATACGCCCCAATTACAGCTATTATGTTAGCAAATATTATTAATACAGGCATCATTAATATCGAAGCAAAAAATCGGGGCATAGCAAGATAACCTATTTTGCTTATACCCATTGTTTCGAGTGCATCAATTTGTTCTGTTACTTTCATTGAGCCGAGTTCGGCTGCAATTGAAGCCCCTACCCTGCCTGCAATTACTATAGCTGTAAGAACGGGAGCTAATTCTGTTATTATTGCACGGCTTGTTGTTGCCCCCAGAAAAGACAGAGGTGCTATTCCTTTTAATTGATATGCCGCCTGCCATGCGGAAACAGCGCCTGTAAACATTGCTATGATCACAACAAGAGGAATTGAATTAACCCCAATATGTTCCATCTGATAAATAACTAATTTCCGGTATTTAAAAATTCTTGCCGAGTATTTGATTATGCTGAAGAAAAGATTTGTAACCTGCCCTACTTCCTGAAAGAAGTTTATTATTATACTGCCTATTTTTTCAAATATTTTTCTAAACATATTATACAACATTAGATAATTTATTAATTATTTCATCGGTATTTGAAGATAAAAGAAGTTCATTTTTCAAATTATGATCCCTGAAACGCCTTGAAATCTCAGAAAGAAGGTTTAACTGAATTTCGGGATGGTCTTCCGGCACAATTAGGCAGAAAATAAGATTAACCGGCTGACTGTCTAATGAATCGAAATCTATTCCCTGTTTATTTATTGAAAGGGCAACAATAGGTACATCGCATTTCAACTTAGCGTGCGGTATAGCAATGTTTCTGCCTATTCCGGTTGATAGTTGATTTTCCCTTTCCATCACTTTTTTTAATATCAGAGTGCTATCCATCTTTTTATATTTAGCAATCCTGCCACTCAATTCACCAAGTGCAGCATGCTTATCTGCAGCAGTACTGTAAAAAATTAAACCGGGTTCAAGAAGTTCAAGAAAGCCTGATTTACGTTTATGCCTTTTAAGGAAAAAGCTCATAAATGGAGAACTTGAAATTGATGTAACCAATGCCATGATTACTAATGCCACGAATATTTTTTCCTGTATAAGGCCTGCCTTAAGAGCAAGAAGGCCAAGTACAATTTCCATTGCCCCGCGTGAGTTCATACCAAAGCCCACTGCAAGAGCTGCATTCTTTCTAATACCTCCCCAGTAAGCTCCAATGCTGCAACCAACTACCTTGCCGATAAATGCAAGCACTATAAAAAAGAGAACTATTAAAAGGTTAAAATTTTCTATAAAATTAATACTCAACCCAATTGTAACAAAAAATAAAGGTGCAAATATATTTGTAACAAACTGCTGAATAAGTTCGCGGGTTTCTTCTTTAAGGTGTACAGAATCCCCAATAGCAATACCAATTATGAAAGCTCCGAATATTGCATGAATGCCGATAAATTCAGTTAATGCTGCCGATAAGAAACCGAGAATTAAAATAAAGTTTAATACTCCGCCGGGAAAGGTGGTGAACTTATTAACCGATGGAAGCAGCCTATTAATTATTTTTCTGCCTATAAAGAGGGTGAAGAACACAAAAGCAAGTGTAGAAAGCACAACTGTTCCGAACCCGATTCCTAATGATGCGCCGCCAAGTATTCCAAGTATAAGTGAAAATATAAGCCATCCGATAAGATCATTGAACATTGCCGATGCAATTATAAGAAACCCGATTTCCGTTTTCAGAATGTTCAGGTCCATAAGGGTGCGTGCCACTACGGGCAATGCAGTAATTGATAATGCAGTACCAATAAATAATGCAAATACAAGTGTGTTATTTGCAGAAGTATACCCGAAAAAATGAGGGAAATAATATGCTGCTACGAAACCTATTGTAAACGGGAATAATATTCCAAGTAAGCTTGTTGTAAAGGCAGCTTTCTTCTGCCTGAATACAATGTTAAGGTCAACTTCAAGTCCGCTTACAAGCATTAGCATAATAACTGCAAGAGTTGTAATTCCGTCAAGAGCAAATTGAGTATTTGGCGAATTGACAAACATGTTCTTATATACATTTGGCAAAACGACACCCATAATTGTCGGGCCAAGGAAAATACCTGCAATAATTTCACCGACTACTGCAGGCTGTTTAAAACGTCGCAGCAATTCACCGAATGCCCTTGCAGTAAAAAGCATTACACTAATGTTTATAAGAAAAATTACAGTATCTATTGATGTTAATTTCATAGCCGCCTAATAGGGTTTAACTATTAGTAAATCGCACGGGAGGTTTTGGAAAAGGAATTCAATGTCATGCTGGAATATCCTGTCGAAAAATTTCAGCCTGTCTTTTGGGCCGGTAAGCACAAGCAAATCCGCATCAATTTTCTTAACAAATTTACCCGCTTCATACCCTTCTTTACCGTAAAGGCATGCTGTTTTAATTTCAAGTCCGCATAAATTTAATTCTCTTGCAAAAAATTTTAATTTTTCTTCTTCTTCCTTTTCCCAGAAAATTCTGGTCTGTTCGGTTTCCTGAATTGAACCGGAGTCATAAACAGTCATTGCAAGCCCGGGCACCTGAAATTCTTTTACAAGAGTAAAATTTTCAGCCTTTTCAAGTTTTGCAAAATCATGAGCGAGTTTAACAGTATATTCACCGCAGGCTGAAAACTCCACCGAGACACAAAATCCTTTATAAGGCACCGGCGGTATTTTGGGTGTAATTTTCATTAGAACCGAGCAGCGGGCTTCGCGCATTATCTTTCGTGCTATAGAACCATGATAATATTTAATGGTTTTCTCTTTTTCCAGAGCGCCCGCAATTAAAAGGTCAACTTCTTCTTCTTCGCAGGCTTTAAGAATTGCTTTTGCAGGGTCTCCTTCCTTACGGACTATGTGGACTTCATTATAATCCAAACCCGATGAAGAAATTAACTCTCCCAGCTCTTTTTCATTATTATCCGAATTGGCACTTATGTTAATTAATACCAATTTTGAGCCGAAAAGGCGGTTTAGCCGTCCTGCTTCCTGTAATAGTGCCTTTCCGTTGGGTGAGAATGTGACTGCCAGTGCTATTTTTTTAAAAATCATATTTTTAATTCAAAATTGTTAATGTAAAATTATTTTTTAGACTCCATTGTCAAATTATATTATTTCTTATATTTTTCCCATAGGAAAAGTAAAAATTTGTTGATCAAAATGAAATTAGTATTTTTTAAAAATTACATCCCTTTCTTGAATTTTGGTATTATTATGATTCTACCAAAACATTTTTAACAGCCCGCGTGCATTAGTATGCGGGTTTTTTTATTTTAAAGCGGCTTATTAAAGAGCTGAATTTTTAAACAAATAAAAAAGATATGGTGATAAAATGATGGATTTAAAGATTGATGTCCCTAAAAGAAAATCCAAAGTAGTGCTTCCTGAAAATCTGGTTTTTGGAAGAGTATTTACCGATAATTATTTTGAAATGGATTATAACAAGGAGAAAGGCTGGCATAACCCTATAATTAAAAAATTTGAAACTATGCCTCTAAGCCCTGCTACAATGGTTTTCCATTACGGCCAGGCTATTTTTGAAGGATTGAAAGCTTACAATATGGTTAACGGAAAAGTTGCCATGTTCCGTCCCGACAAAAATTTTGAAAGGTTAAACAACTCGGCAAAAAAATTATGTATTCCCGAAATTGACCCTGAATTCTGTATTCACGCATTAAAGGAATTAATCAAAATTGAAAAGGATTGGATTCCTACAAAGAAGGGTTATTCCCTTTACATCAGGCCTTTCATTTTCGGGTCTGAAGCCGTATTAGGTGTTAAACCTTCGGATGAATATAAGCTGATGATTATCCTTAGCCCGGTTGGCCCTTATTATCCTGAAGGATTTAAACCTGTTCCTATTTATGTTACGGATGAATACGTCCGCGCCGTAAAAAAAGGCATTGGCGAATGCAAAACTTCTGCTAATTACGCTGCAAGCTTTGCCGGACAAATGGCTGCAAAGAAAGAAGGCTATTCACAGGTATTATGGCTTGACGGTATTGAACAGAAATATATTGAAGAAGTAGGCGCAATGAATATTTTTGTCCGCTTCAAGAATGAAGTTACTACTCCAATGCTTTCAGGCTCTATTCTCCCGGGAATTACACGCCTTTCAGTACTGCAGATTCTGAAGGACTGGAAATACAATGCAACCGAAAGATTAATCTCATTGCAGGAAATTCTTGATGCAAGCAAAACCGGCGAACTTATTGAAATGTTCGGGACCGGTACCGCTGCTATTATTTCAGGCGTAAGCAAACTTAAATTCCACGATACAATTATTAAGTTCGACGAAGAAAAACCGGGCGAACTCAGCACAAAACTATATGAAGAACTTATAGGCATTCAGTTTGGCGAAAAAGAAGACCGCTATAACTGGATGACTTACATAGACTAATCCTGATTAACAAAATATTTTCTTTCCTAAGCCGCTCTTTTGAGCGGCTTTTTTATTTATTGAAAAATTTCATATTGTTTTCTCCCGCTTGACAATATTTCTTTATTATTCTAATTTTGAATTAGTTATGCAATATTAAATCTTAAAATTAAAAACAGGTATAATATGAAAAAGGGAGCAGTAATTCTTTTATTGATTTTATTTCTGGCACCGGCTTTGTTAAATGCCCAGATTAAACTTTCCATTGGGCCGGTGGGCGGAGTAAATTATAACTCACACAGTATTAGCAGTATAAGCCAGACTGCAACGGGTATAGGATTTTTCGGAGGCGCGCAAGCCGAACTGGAATTTTTAAGTTCAATTGGCGTAATTGCCAATGTTACTTACGATAGTAAATATGGGAAATATTCAACTACCAGCACAGGGCTTACACAGAATCTGGAATATAAGTTCTCTTATCTATCCATAGATTTACTCCTAAAGTATAAGCCATTCTTTACCGGACTCTATTTTGTTGCAGGCCCTACTTTAGCTTTTAACCTTTCAAGTAAAGCTGTGAATAATTATACTATTTGGGGTGCTCCGGGTAATCTAACCAGCGACATAGAAAATCCACAGACACTATTTGGCATTAAAGCAGGTGCGGGGTTTGATATTTCTATTCCAAAACTGGTTGATATTTCCCCTTATGTAATTGCGGGCTATTATTTTACAAATGCTTTTCAGGATGCTGACTGGAAAATTTTCTCTGTACAGGCAGGATGTTACTTTAAGTTCACCATATTATAGTATATTATAAATTTTTATAATCTCAATCCCCTGGCACAGCAGGGGATTTTTTATTTATAATCCATCCTATTCTGTAACCTCCTCCTATCTTTTTTAGTCATAAATATTAAAGGAATTAAATTTTACAAAAACAAAATTTAATGTAACCTGAGAAGGATTTAATTAGTCAAAACAGTTAAACAATAAAATAAAGAGGCAGTTATGGATAATGGCGCAGTAGTATCGATAATGTTATTTCTTATAATCGGAGTAGTTCTGGTGGTTTATTTCTACTTCAGATCAAAAGACAGGCAGCTAATCATTGAAAAAGGTGTTTCCCCTGAAATGACCCAAAATATGTTCAGATACAAATTCAGTCCCTATATATGGTTCAGAATAGGAATAGTAATTGCTTGTGGTTCTTTAGGCATTTTAGTAGGCAATTATCTGATGTATGCATTCCCAATTATACATTATGCCGGATACGCAAAGAATCCTTATTATTATACCGAAGTGAACCCTGCAATGATGATTTTTTCCATTTTCTTTGGAATAGGCGTAGGATTTATATTGGCATTCTACCTTTCCAGGAGAATGGAAGAAAAGGACGATGAAAAGAGAAATAAAATTAGGCAATAGTTTTCTCTGAAACAGAGCTGCAAACCCGAAAGGTATTAAACAAAAAACCCTCAGCAATTTTGAGGGTTTTTTATTTTAATAATATAGAATATTTTATTCTTGTTCCTGCAGCCATCGCTGGGCATCAAGAGCTGCCATACATCCGCTTCCCGCAGCAGTGATAGCCTGCCTGTAGGTTTTGTCTGCTACGTCGCCTGCGGCAAAAACACCTTCAATGTTAGTATGTGAAGTACCCGGCTTAACAATGAGGTATCCATTTTCATCCATATCAAGAATGTTTTTAAATATTAAAGTATTAGGCTGGTGGCCGATACCCATAAAGATACCGTCAACAGCAACTTCTGTTACAGTATTATCTTTTACATTAAGCAATAAAGCACCTGTAACGAATTTTCTTCCGTCCGGTTCAACTTTGCCTAATATTTCCTTTATGGTTGTGTTAAGCATAAATTTTATTTTAGGATTCTTCTGTGCGCGTTCAATCATAATTTTGGAAGCACGGAATTCATCGCGCCTGTGAAGGATAGTAACTTCTGAAGCAAAATTTGTAAGATATGATGCTTCTTCCATTGCTGTATCACCGCCGCCTATTACAATTACTTTAAGTCCGCGGTAGAAAAATGCATCGCATGTAGCACATGCAGAAACTCCATAACCTTTATATTCCTGTTCACTGGGAATACCAAGCCATTTAGCCGAAGCACCCGTAGCAATAATAACAGCATCGGCAGTATATGTTTCATCTTCTGTTTTTAGGGTAAATGGCCTTTTGGAAAAATCGACTTGTGTAATTTCTTTGAACATACAATCTGCATTAAAACGAGATGCTTGTTTTCTCATAATATCCATTAATTCCGGGCCTGTAATACCATGTTCAAACCCCGGGAAATTTTCAACTTCGGTTGTAATTGTCAATTGTCCGCCCGGCTGAATGCCTTCAAAAACAACAGGGCTTAAATTAGCCCGCCCGGCATAAATCCCTGCTGTTAATCCTGCGGGTCCCGATCCAATAATTGCAACTTTATAATGATTAGCTGACATTAAAAAAACTCCATAAATTTTATGACTAAATATATTCTTTTCCGTTATTAGATGAAAAAAAATCTATTTAGTTCCGGCCATATCAGCAATTTTCTTGAAAGATTGTTCAAATTGTGACTTTATTTTTGCCGCAAAGGGATTATAATTATAAAAATCCTTGAATAATTGCTCTGAATCATTCATCACAAAAGTGGTTATGCGCTCAATATCCTGCAAACTTTTCATTTTAAGATTTAAGCTTTGAATACCCATATCGTTAAATGCCCTCCCGAGATGATGCATCAAGTTAAGATTATATGCCATCATAAGATCATGTTCTTCAGGTGAAAGCCTAATAATGCGAAGTTTTAATTTTTGTGTAAAAATATTTTCGATTAATGATTTACTCTTATCATCAATTCGACTTTCTGAAATAACTATTTTATGCCCTTCAAGAGATGCTTTTGCAGAATCCGGCCCGAATAATGGATGCGTTAATATATACCGGCTCCCTTCAGGTAAATATTTTTTATACCATTCGGCAGGTTTTATTTTTAATGATGCAATATCTATTAAAATTGATGCTGAAAGAATTTTATTTTTGTTTTCTATCAGGAACTGCTCAATAGAAGAAATTGGAAGAGCTATAATAACAAGATCTCTTTTCAGGCATTCATTGAGATTTGAATAACATAACTTGTTTCCCTCTCTGATATTTTTATCAAAATATATTACATCATAAAAGGGGGAAAGTTCTTTTCCTATAAAGAGCCCGAATCTTCCTGCTCCTATTATTCCTATTTTAATTTCAGTTTCCTTCATATCTTTTGCCGCATTGTATTTCCATTTAAGTTACGCCAATGAATTTCCGCTAGCAACTTTTTTATGCCTTATTGCAAGAACGGAATCCTTAAGAATTATCCAATCATCCATTAATTTTCTAAACTGCGGGAATGTAAGGGATTGTTCTCCGTCAGAAAGTGCTTCCTTCGGCCTCGGATGTATCTCAACAATAAAACCATCGGCACCTGCAGTCAACCCGGCAAGAGTAACAGGGTTAACAAGTTCTCTTTTCCCTGTTGCATGGCTTGCATCAACAATTATAGGGAGATGGGAAAGCTCTTTAACCATTGGAATAATATTAAGGTCAAATGTATTTCGGGTGTACTCAACAAACGTTCTTATTCCCCTTTCACAAAGTATTACGTTTGAATTCCCTTCACTTAAAATATATTCGGCGCTCATAAAAAATTCATTCAATGTTGCTGAGTTGCCCCGTTTAAGCAGAATCGGTTTTAGAGTTTTGCCCGCTTCCTTTAATAATTTAAAATTCTGCATATTGCGCGCGCCTATCTGTAATATATCAACATAAGGGTAGAGTTCATCAATGTCATTTATTTCCATCACTTCTGAAACAACAGGCAGATTGAAATGCTTACCGGCATTGCAAAGCCATTTTGCAGCTTTAAGTCCCAACCCCTGAAATGAATAGGGGCTTGTCCGCGGTTTATAAACTCCGCCTCTTAGAATATTTGCATTCATTGAAGCTGCTTCACAAGCAATTTCCCATATCTGTTCCTCCGACTCAACAGAACATGGCCCTGCCATGATTACGGGATCAATTCCGCCTATAACTACACTACCAATATTAATTTGCGTAGCCTCATTTTTGAATTCCCTTGAACATAATTTATATGGTACTTTTACATCAACAATTCTATCAGCAAACCCGAATGAGATGATATTTTCAATTAGAACGGAATCAATCTTTTTGAACAGGATAAATATTTCCTCGGAATTAAATATTACCTCCTTGAATTCAATGTTATTGGAATTCAGAATGTCCCTCATTAGGCTAAGGTCTTTTTGACCCGACTTATTTTTAAGCACTATGATCATTTTAATCCCCCTTTAATTTTTTCAATTCTTTTCTGAGCAATTTTTATTTTATCCACCGGCTGGCAGAGTGAAATTCTTATAAAACCCTTACCGTTTTTACCATAAAGTGAACCGGGTGCAACAAATATTCCTGTTTCATTTAACAATTTACTGTAGAAGAGTTTATCGTCTTCATTTCCCGGAAGTTTTGTCCACAAAAACATTCCCGAAGTATTTTCTTTATATGAGCAATTAAGCATTTCTGCAAGTTTAATAACTTCTGTTTTCCTTTCCTTGTATTCATGATTAAGTTTTGTAAACCAATTAGAGTTTAAGGAGAGAGCTTTAATTGCTCCCTGCTGAATTGGAAGATAACTCCCGGAATCAATTATACTTTTTGTTTTTGATATTGCGCTTAGAGCTTCGCTGTTCCCGGCTGCAATTCCAACCCTGAAACCGGGCATGTTGAAAGATTTACTTAAAGAGCACAATTCAACTGAAGTTTCAATTGCTCCTTTAATTGAAAGGATGCTGAATGGTTTTTGTTTGTTTAATATGAATGCATATGGATTATCATGTATAACTAAAATATTATTCTCTTTTGCAAACTGAATAACGGAAGTAAATGTTTTTTTAGACAAAGTTGATCCCGTAGGCATATGAGGGGAATTAAGCCAAATTATTTTAGTCGTTTTGCTAATCTTTTTCTCAATTGCAGTCAGATCAATCTGCCATTTATTTTTTTCTGCAAGATCGTAGTAAATTGTTTTTGCCTGCATTAGAGAAGCGCAGTAGCCATATACCGGATAACCCGGGTCAGGTGCTAAGATACTGCTGCCTCTATTTAGATAAGCAAGAGAAATATGGAAAATTCCTTCTTTACTGCCGATAAGGGAAATAATATTTTTTTCGGAGTTTAATGAAATACCGAATGCGGATTTATACCAATTAGCAGCTGCTTTCCTGAATTCTAAGGTACCCGCCGAAGGCTGATAACCATTACTTCCTTTTCGATAAGCAGATTTTACAAGTGCGTTAATAACTTCTTTCGGTGGTGCAAAATCAGGATCGCCAATTGCAAGGTTAATTATATCCCTGCCCCATACAGAATTTGCCAATTGATGTTTTATCCGTGCAAAGAAATATTCTTCAATGCCTGAAAGCCTTGCAGCAACATCAGCCGCCATGAAACCTCCGTTTAATTAAAAAAAAACCCCGGGTGTTTATTCCGGGGTCTTTTGTGTTTTTAACTTTTTTATGTTTGTCATCGCATATTAAAAGCCGGCCCCGTATTACAGGTAAAATAAAAGTATCCGTAAAAGTAAAAGAGGTTATATGCGCTGATTATGTTTTTCATTGTCTTCAATTTTATTGGTACGAAGATATTCTATTAAAAGTAATTTGTCAATAGATTAATGAATACCTTCTAAAAATTTTGCATTTCTTTTTATATTTTTTAATTTAGTTCTTTTAATCGAATTATTGCCGAACAGTTTTATAAACTCCTCTTTAGACATATTATCAACATCATCCAAGGAGAGAGCCTTTAAAGTATCCTGTATAAAAGCGGGCTCCTTACTCTTTACTGCAAGTTTATTGTTCCATGGACAAACATCCTGGCAAATATCGCACCCAAAAAGCCAGCCATCCATTTTCCCTTTTAATTCTTCAGGAATATCCCCTTTACTTTCTATATTCCAGTAGGCTATACATTTATTAGCATCTATCATACGGTGTTCTGTTATCGCTTTATTGGGACATGAATCAATACACTTTGAGCAGGATCCGCACAAATCATTAATCTGTTTTGAATATTCAAATTCCTGATTGGAAATTATCGTACCGATAAAAAACCAGCTCCCGATTTCAGGAGAAATAACTATAGAGTTTTTCCCTCTCCAGCCAAGACCGGCTTTAATAGCCCAGGCTTTCTGTAATATGGGACCGGAATCAACAAATGCTTCAGCCTCAAAACCATTGTCTATTTCCTTCAACCCGGAAATAATAGTTTTTAGTTTATCCCCTAAAACCACATGATAATCTTTGCCCCATGCATATTTTGAAATTTTCCCTGATAGACTGTTTTTTTCATCATTTTCTTCATTATAGTAATTCTGGCCAAAAGAGATTACACTTTTAGCACCGGGTAACAGCAAATTTACTTTTTTCCGTTTTTCCTTTTCACGGGGAATATAACTCATCGAAGCATAATATTTATGCTCAATCCAATGCTCAAGCATAGAGGCATCATCAGTAAGTTCTTCCGCTTTGGCCAAACCAACAAGATCAAAGCCAAGATTCATTGCCAGTTCAATAACTTTTTCATTCGTAATATTCATTTACTACCAGGCCAATTCCTTTTTATGAGCTTTAATATAGAGCCAGCCATCTTCAATAAATGTCTCATATATGCTAATGCCGTTCCTGCCTTCGGGAGTTTTACCGGTCCTTAAGCTGAATTGCCAGCCATGAGCGGGACAAGCAATAAATTCATCTTCAATAAATCCATCGAATAACAATGCCGCATGCTGGTGTGGACAAATATTGCTTAAAGCAAATATTTCATTATTTAATTTGAATACTGCCGTATCAATATCACCAATAAAAAATCTCTTACCCGAATTCTCTTTAAGGTCTTTGATTTGACAAATTTTTGTAAAGCCTTCAGGTATTTTCATTATTGCAGCCTTTCAAATTTTTCTTTGGCAAAATAACCCTTATCCCCTTTTGCTACTGTAGCAGCTGCAAAGTAAGGGTCATGTTCAAAAACAAGAAGCCAGTTCTCAGCTTCTGCACGGGCAAGAATAGCCTTTTTTTCATTTAATGTAATAAGAGGCTGTAAATCATAACCCATTATATATGGGGCAGGTATGTGAGAAGCAAAAGGGAACAAATCGCCGCAATAAAGAAGGGTAGTAGACGAATCTGATATTTTTATCATCTGCTGCTCAATTGTATGCCCGTTTATTTTAATAAATTCTATACCATCTTCAAATTCATTTTGTCCGTCAATCAGGTTCAAAACACTATTTTCAATAAGGGGCATAAATCTGTTTTGTATAAAGCTTGCTCTGTCCCTTTCGGATGAATTAATTGCCCATTCAAAATGTTTTTTCTGAACATGATATTTGGCATTTTCGAATGCGGGAATCCATTTCCCGTTCTCATTTTTTACGGAACCGCCCGTATGGTCAAAATGAAGATGAGTTAAAATTACATCTGTTATACTTGAAGGATCAACTCCATTGTTTAATAAGGAACCGGGCAATGTGCTTTTGTATTCAACCCTGTAAATTTGTTTGAACTTTTCATCCCAGGCATCTCCAATTCCGGTATCAATTAAAATATTCCTATTTCCGCTTTTTAATAACAGGCATCTGGTATTTAAGGTTACACGGTTTAATTCATCTGCTGGATTGGTTTTTTCCCACAAAGGTTTCGGTACAACTCCAAACATTGCACCGCCGTCAAGGCCTATTAATCCGGCACTGATTTCATATATATAATATTTTCCAATTTTCATAATTACTGTAAATTTATTTTTAATACCTACTAAGATAAAATATTTTTAAAATTAATGAATGGAAATTTAGCATAATAAAAGGAGCAGGAGGTGTTATTCTTTCGGCAGGTGAATAGTAAATGTGGTACCTTCGTTTAGAGAGCTTTCAACCGTAACTTCGCCATTGTGTAGTTTTATAAATTCTTTGCAAATAATAAGCCCAAGCCCGGTTCCTCTTTCTTTCAATGTACCCTCTGAAGAAATATCCTCATCAATTTTAAATAGTTTCTCGATTTTGCTCTCAGGAATTCCAAGTCCCGAATCTTTAATAGATATATCCATAAGATTATTGTTTCCCGATGCAGTAACAATTACGGTACTGTCTGTTGTGGAAAACTTTATGGCATTATCTACCAGATTTCCTATTACGGTTTCCAGCATAAATTTGTCCCCATAAATAACTAAATTATCTTCCGCAGTTACTTTTATAGAAACGTTCTTATTTGTTGCTCGGATTTCGTAAGGCTTTATAGAACTGCAAATTAATTCTTTTGCATTAAGATTTTCTTTTAATGGAGTAATTGCCGATTGCTGTGTTTTTGCCCAGCTTAATAGATTTTCAAATAATTTATAAACATTTCCTGCTGAATTGCCTATATGCGATATTAATTCCTTCCTTTCATTGTCGGTATAATCCTCATAATTTTCATCCAGAAGGTTGTTTAATCCAAGAATTGACCAGAAAGGGTTTTTTAGATTATGTGCAAGAATTGAGAAGAACTTGTCTTTGGTAAGAATCATTTCTCCCAGTTTCTTGTTTTGCTTATTTATTTCTTCATTTTTTATTTCAAGCAACGCTGCATATTTTCCGATATTCTTATTCTTTCTGTATAGAATGAGGAAGAAAACGGAAACAAGAATTAGGCCTCCTATTATAGAAATACCGATTAACTGATTAGTTTTTAATCTTTCCTTCTGTAATTCATTTTCTTGTTTAAGAGTTTTATTTTCCTGATCTTTTTCTTCTGCTTCACTAAGTCCCTGCAGCCCTAAAAACTTTTGAGTTTTATCTTCTTTTTCAATAATGTTTTTAAGATCAAAATATTTTCGAAAATATTTTGAAGCTGCGGTATAATTGTTTTGTATTTCATATAAATCGGCATAATGATTATAACATTTAGCAAGCATCAATGTATCTTTAGCAGAAATACTCAATGCTTCAAGAATCTGCAATTCCTTTAACGCATTATAAGGTTGTTTAATTGTTTTATAATAACGGACAATTTTTTCAACAGCATCCATTTCGCCTGCCATATAATTAATATGCTTGTAATTATTGAAGGCAAGATTATAGTATTCCAGTGCTTTAGGGAAATTTTCGCTTCCAAGATATATAGAACCAAGATCCATTTGCAGGTTTGCAATTCCATCAATATGTTTTTGTTTTTCAAAATATTCCAAAGACATCATGCAGTATTTAAGAGCAAGCTTAAAATCTTTTTTACCAAGATATGCTTCACCTATATTGGAATTCAAATATGCTATGTAATATTGATCGCCTGTAGCATATTGGGAACCTATTGTTTGAGCCAGAAGCAAATTATCCAAAGCTTTGTCATAATATCCATTATCCATATATACATTTGCAAGATTAGTAAGCATTTTGGAATAATCTTTCATCATATTCTTAGATTTGTAGTAAACCAGATTTTCAGAATACAGCTTTGTTGAAATTTCATACCGGCCTATGTAATAATTAATAATTGCAATAAGATTTCTAGCTGTAGCTAATGAATTGTACTTTTCTATTTTTTGATATCCATCCACAGCTTTATTAAGTTCTAAAATTGCTTCTGTATTTTCACCCAAACGGTATTTGCTGAAACCTATGTAGTAAAAAGCTTCCGCTTTTTGGAATTCAGTACCCGAGGCTTGCGCTAATGAAAGTGCCTCTTCAGCATAGATAAGAGATTGTTTGGCGTTAACATAAAGGTTGTATTGACTAAGGGCTATTAATGTGTTTATTTTATCTGTACCATTTTGGATGGTAAGGAGCTGCTTTAGAGTATCTTCCCTTGTTTGTGCAAATAATTGCACAGACAAAAAAATTAAAATAGATGCTAAAAATATAAAATGGTTTTTCTTAAAAACTTGCATTTATTGCTTTATTTGTTAATTTATATTCGATTTATATTTTAAATAATTTAGTAAAAAACCAAACATTTTACTACTTAAATAGCGTTGAATTCTTTTAAAATATCTACAATTAATTGTCACTCTCTAATAAACCGATGTAAAAACACAATATTTAATAATTTTCATTGTTGCGATTGAAATCCTTCTCTTTAATAACCGGCATTGACCGGGATACAATTATTTAATATATGCCCCATAAAACTGGAATATTATTCTTTAGGCAGGATAATTGTGAAAACAGCTCCTTCATTTAAAGCACTCGTAATTACAATTTTGCCGTTGTGGAGCTTAACGAATTCATAACAAATAATAAGCCCAAGACCTGTGCCTTTCTCTTTTAGCGTACCCTCAGTAGATATATTCTCGTCTATTTTAAATAACTTATCGATTTTTTCCTGTGGAATTCCCAGGCCTGCATCTTTAATTGATATTTGTGTATTATTATTATTTTCATATACTGAAACAATAACATTGCTGTCGGTTTTTGAAAATTTTATGGCATTATCAACCAGATTACCAATTACGGTTTCGAGCATAAATTTATCACCATTAATAATTATATCTTTTCGGATTATTGTTTCTATGGATACATTCTTATTTTTTGCCCGAACTTCATAAGGCTTAATGGAATTCAAAATTAATTCTTCTGCATTAAGATTTTCTTTTAATGGAGTAATTGCAGATTGTTGTGTTTTTGCCCAGCTTAATAAATTTTCAAATAGTTTATATACATTTTCGGCAGAATTTCCTATGCACAATATTAACTCCATCCTTTCGTCGTCAGTCAAATCTTTATAATTCTTCCCCAAAAGGTTGTTCAACCCGAGAATTGACCAGAATGGGTTTTTAAGGTTATGTGCAAGAATTGAAAAGAATTTATCTTTTGCAAGAATCATTTCTTCCTGTTTCTTATTTTGAATATTGATCTCTTCGTTTTTTCTTTCAAGAAGTTCAGTATTCTTTTTTAAGCTCTTTTCTTTTCTAAATAGAAGAAAAAGGAGGATAGAGAATATTAACAATCCTATTGCAGTAAAAAACACAATAAGGTAATTAGTTCTTAACCTTGATTTTTGCAGATCATTTTCCTCTCTTAACGATTTGTTTTCCGAATCTTTCTGTTCGGCAACAAAAAGTGTCTGCATCCCGATTATTTTTTGTTTATTCTCTTCTGCATCGATTATATTTTTTAGATCAATGAACTTTTTAAAATATACAGCCGCATTCAAATTATCATTTTTCATATAATAAACATCTGCATAATGATTGAAGCATTTAGAAAGCATTACAGAATCTTTTGCTGCCAGGCTTAATTTTACAAGGTCTTTCAATTCGGCCAATGCATTATCAGGGCGGTTTGTGGATTTATAGTACCTTATAATACTTTCCTTAACCTGCATTATGCCTATATTATATTTAATTTTTTTATAATTAATTAATGCTTGATTGAAATACCTTTTTGCCTGTTGAAAATCCTTCATCTGCAAATATGTTGAGCCTATATCCGATTGCATGTAAGCAATTCCATCAATAAGATTTATCTTCTCAAAGACTTCCAATGACCATTTGCGGTATTTTAACGCCAGATCATAATTCTTTTTACCAAAATAAGCTTCACCTATGTTGCATAATATATCACCAATAAAACTTTTATCATCATTAGCATAAGTTTCTGCAATTTTTTGTGTTTCAAATAAATTTTCCAGCGCTATATCAAAATCCCCCTTTTCAGAATATATTGTAGAAATATTCATCAGCATTTTTGAATATTCTTTCATCATGTTTTTGGATTTATAATAGGGGAGCAGTTCAGAGTAAAGCTGTACTGAAATTTCATACCTGCCTAATGCATTATTAAGTATTGCCATTAAAATTTTTGCACTGGCTGCCGGACCTTCTGCTTTGGCTTTGAAAAAGTAATCAAGGGCAGAGTTGAGATCAATAAGCGCATTTGAATATTCCCCCAATCTATACTTGCTATATCCTAAATTATAATATGCATCTCCCAGCTTAAAGTCATCTCCTAATTTTTGACTTAATGAAACAGCCTCTTCTGCATATTTTTCAGATTGTATCGGATCTGTAAAAAGGTTTTCTTTACAAAGTGAAATTAATATAGGAATCCTGTCATCTCCTGCCTTAGACGAAAGAACTTGTTTCAAACTATCAATCTTTGTCTGCGGAAAGGAATTGATAATAAATATAGCCCAAAATAAAATCGAAAGTTTAAAGCGGCATTTAATTAGATTTTCCATCCAAATAACTATTATCTATGTTTAATAATATCTTCGGAAAATTATCAGAAATTTTTAGCAAAAAACAAAATTAATGATGGTTAGATAGACTCTAAACTTTGTAAAATATCAGCAATTAAAACATCACTATCTTCTAATCCGACGTAAAAACGCACCATTTTATGATTTTCGTTGGTTTTATCAAATTCTTCACGCGAAAAACCTGCACAGGAAGGAAATATAAGGGATTCATGCCCGCCCCAGGATACTGCTGTTAAAATCCTGTCAAGGTTTTCGCAGAATCTTTCAATTTGCTCAACCCGGTCAACTTTTAATACCAATGTAAAAAGCCCGCCAGCATCTTTCATCTGTTTTTTTGCAAGATCATATTGTGGAAATGACGGATGGAACGGAAAGATAATTTTTTCAATTTTCGGGTGGTTTTCTATTGCTGCAAGTATTTCTTTCGTGGATTTAAATATTTTGGCAATTCGTATGTCAAGTGTCCTCAGGCTTCTTAGAAGCAGCCAAGCGTTAAAAGGAGAAATGATAGCACCGACATTAAGATAATCCGCCATGAATATTTTTTTTATCATCTCATGCGATCCCGTAAGAATACCGGCAACAGTATCAGAATGCCCGCCTGTATATTTTGTGGCAGTCTGCATTACAAGGTCTATGCCTAATTTATAAGGTTTTTGGTAAAGGGGAGAACAGTAGGTATTATCAATTACAGTTATAATCCCTTTGCTCCTGGCAAGTTTAGCAACTGCAGCTAAATCCTGCAATTCATAAGTTAAAGTATTGGGGGATTCCAGAAAGATTATTTTTGTATTCGGCTGAATGGCTTTTTCAAAATTTTCTATTTTTGTTCCGTCAATCATTGTACAGTTAACATTAAACCGGGGCAGAAGCACATTAAATAATTTGGTAGTCCATGAATATGGTTTAGCCACAGATACAATATGGTCTCCCGCTGAAACATTCGGAAACACAGCCATGAATACGGCAGTAACACCGCTTGAAAATACTAAAGCATCTTCAGCTTCATCCAAGGCGGCTAGTTTCTTCCTCAATATTTCTACCGTAGGGTTAATACCTCTAGTATATAGAGGAACGGTCGATTCATCTTTTAAGGCTTTTCGTAAATCTTCTATTGAATTAAATGCAAAATTGCTTGTCTGCATAATTGGAGGAGCTACAGCATTAAAGTAATTTTCTCTTTCTTCCCCCAAAACATTGATTATATAAGACAAATCCATAATTTTTCCTTTATTTGAAATTCATTTTCTTCATTAAATTATATAACGGATACCCCAGTATAAAAAGTGCCAATCCGATTAACGCGGATGACAAATCAGAAAGCAATACGTTAACCAGAACTACCGCCATTAAAATCATAAACATAACAGGCACAGCAGGATATAATTTAATCTTATACCCGGCATAACCGCTTTCTTTTTGGTGTTTCCTTAAAATAAATATAGTTGCAGCCGCAGTTGCAAGAGCAAGGCTGTCTATGAACATTACGTAATTAACAATTTTTTCAAAGGTTCCCAGACAGAATACATTAATTACCATTAGAAGATAATATGCCGTAAGCGAGAACTCCTGCACCTGTGTTTTTTCATTTACCTTTTTAAATATTGGAGGGAGCATTTTATCTTCAGCCATTGCATAATATATACGGGGATAAGTAAGCAGGCTTGTATTCAGGAACCCAAGCACGGAAATAAAAATAATAATTGATGCTGCCTTTGCTCCGAAGGATCCGAATAATTTTCCGGCAAGTTCTGCTGCTACAAGTTTGGAGTTGGCCATTCCCTCAAAACCAAGCGCATGGTAATATGCAAAATTAATTGAAATGTAGAGAAATAGTATTATCCCTATTGCCATAAATGTTGCACGCGGTATATTTTTCTGCGGATTTTGTATATCAGCTCCAAAGTTTATAGTGTGCTGGTAACCCCCGTAAGTAAAAAAGACAGAAATGATACTTACTCCGAATGCATAAAAATAATTTACGGGCACATTAGATACAGTTGATGCACTTACGGCAGCGTAACCGGGCACAAAAAAGATTGATGCAATAAGAAGGAACATTAGAATAATCTTAAGAGAGCTAAGCACATTCTGAGTGCGGGCGCTCATTTTAATTCCCATAAAATTCAAACCGAAAAGAAGAGTAAGAATGATTATTGATATTGCTTTAACTGCAATATCCCCCTGCATATTTGGAGGAAGGATTACAGGTGCTATATACTCTGCACCTATTAATGCTACACCGGTGTTGCTTGCTGAAACGGTAATTACGAGAACCCAATTAAGCATGAAAGCATAGGCAGGATGGTAACAATAAGAAAATATTTTATAAAATCCTCCTGCAACGGGATAGCGTGAACCTATTTCTGCAAATGTGAGTGCTCCGCACAGGCTTGCAAGTCCCCCTATTATCCATGCAAGAAAGAATATTAATGGAGTATGAGCACTTCCGGCAACAATAGCCGGAGTGCGGAAGATTCCTATCCCTATGACTAGACTTACAATAATCATTGTAAGGTCGAACCTGTTAAGCTTCGGCTGAATTGGCATAAGACTCACATTTTTGATACTACAAAAATGCGAAGAAATTGGATGGTATAAAAATTTTTGCTGAGAAAGATGTGGTATGAACTTTATTTTATCGGATTAAATAGAATGAATAATATAAACACAAAGGGCGCTGAAAAGCGCCCTTATAGAATTTATTTATCTTCCTAATTTATCAAGTTCATCTTTTCTTTTAAGAAGAGTATCTTTATCTTCAACATGAGCCGGATCCGGTAAGCAACAATCAACCGGACACACAGCAGCGCATTGCGGTTCATCGTGGAAACCGGCACATTCGGTACATTTATCGGGTACAATGTAAAAACGGTCGCCGCTGAAAAAATCTTTAGAACCTGAAGGAGCAGCGTCTCCTTCTCCATAACTTTTACCTGCAAGAGCCCAACTGGCGCCGCCTTCATAAATTGCTGTATTTGGGCATTCCGGTTCGCAGGCACCGCAGTTAATGCATTCACTTGTTATCATTATTGCCATGGTGTATCTCCTGATTAATTGAAAAATTTTTATTTATGCTATTTTAATTTCCGGTTTCTACTTCTCTTGATTCCTTCCTTTTTTTACTTTATTAAGTCAATTAGTCTTAAAATCATTTTTTAGTAAATACTATTAACTATAAATGCTTAAACATTAGCGGATAGTGTACAAGTTTCCATTTTACCGCATTAATTAGACAAATAAATTCTCAAACATTTCCGCGTTAGTAAAAAAAAGAACATGATGAAGCAAAATTCAATCCCTTAATGGACAAATAATCCTTAAAACAGATTATTTAACAAAATTTCTAAAAATATTATTCGCTTGAGATAACTTAGAATAGGCAAATATCCTTATTTCTAAGCTAAAAATTACACAATTCGACTTTTATAATAAGAAAAGAATGATATAAGTGCAAGGAAAGGGAGAAATTAATTTACCAGCCTCCGCTGGCCCCGCCGCCTCCAAAACCGCCGCCGCCGCCGCTGAAACCACCGCCTCCAAATCCACCGCCAGAACTAAAACCACCCCCGGAGCCGCCAAAACCGCCCCCTAACATGCCGCCCCAGAACAGTCCGGAGCCAAAACCGCCACCCCCTCTTCTGCCGAAGATACGGCTTAAAAGGTAAATAATACCAAAAATTCCGAAAAGTCCGAATTTAATCATTCCTCCATCCGGATTCTTCCTCCGTGAGGATTTTTCATCCGCTTTGTATTCCCCTTTGGTAGCGGAAATAATAGAGCCTATTCCGGAACTAATGCCGCCGTAATAATCACCATTTGCAAAGTAAGGCCTAATCTCATTTCTCATAATGGACCCGGCAAGAATATCGGGTAGAGCACCTTCAAGCCCGTAACCGACTTCAATTCTCATTTTCTTATCATCTTTTGCCACTAAAAATAATATTCCATTATTCTTATCCTTCTGCCCTACCATATTTTTACGTGCCGCTTCAAGGCAGTAAGTTTCAATTGGAGTATCACCAAGAGAAGGTATCATCAGGAATACAATCTGGTTAGACGTGGAATCCTGAAACGTCCGCAGCCGGGCATTCAACTGATTCAATTCGCCTGCTGTTAATGTGCCTGTTAAATCTGTTGCATAAGTAGTTAATACAGGAACATCTTTCTGAGCAGAAAGAATAAATGGAATAAATAATAAGATGATAAGTAATTTTTTCATACGTTGTAATATATGAAAATGTGCCGAATAAAAATCTATCCGGCACATTAAAATTTTTAATTAAAACTGAACTTTTGGAGCTTCTTTAGCAGTTTCTTCTGCTTTGAAATACTGCTTCTCCCTGAAATTAGACATATTAGCAATAATAAATCCGGGGAATTTCTTTATAGCTGTATTATAAACTCCAACCGAATTGTTGTAATCTACACGTGCAGTATTAATCCTGTTTTCAGTCCCTTCAAGCTGAACCTGCAAATTTGTAAAATTCTCATTGGCTTTAAGCTGAGGGTAATTTTCAGTAACCATTAATAATCTTGACAAAGCTGTACCCAGATTATTCTGTGCCTGAGAAAATTTTTGCACTGCCTGCTGATCACTTAGCTGATCGGGAGTTAATTTAACCTGGCCCACCTGAGCGCGGGCTTCAGCTACCGCAGTATAAGTTTCTTTTTCGAAGTTGGCAACGCCTTTTACTGTTGCAACCAGATTTGGTATTAGATCATACCTTCTCTGATATTGGCTTTCTACTTGTGCCCATTGTTTCTCAACAACCTGATTTAATTCTACAAAGTTGTTATAGGAATTCTTCCACCACGAAAACATAAGTATTATACCAAGTACTATGACGCCTACAATACTTAAAGTAACAATCTGCCATCTTTTCATTAATCCTCCGGTAATTTATTTTCTGTTAAAAAAAATTTTTAGTCTAGTGCACTGCCGATAAATATACTTACTACTTTATTATCTTTGAACGCAAAGCATACTAAATGTACCTCATTACCATTATCATAATAGCCTATTGATTCCGTCTCATCAAAATCGGGAGTACCGTATAGCTTTAGAACCTGTTCTTTGGAATCACCTGTTTTAATGCCTCTTGCAGTAGAATATTTCACCGATGATATTTCAAAATTGAGCAGACGGTCGGTAGAAAATGTAATATTCAATCCATCGTACTCCCAAACAACAGTTTTAGAAGATTCATCAACAGCATTTTCATCTTTTTCTATTTTATCTGGTTTGCCTAATGCCTTTTCTACTAAATCTTTGGTTGATTTTTCAGATAATCCGTTTACTTGAAAATCTTCGCCGGTCAAAGCAAATTTTTTATCCGCATCAGATTTCACTACATGCTGCGAATCGCCGGATGTTTTACTCTCATATGTAAATAAGCTTCTGTTATAAAAGTATACCAAAGCCAAAACAAATATTATAAAAATTGCAAGGCTTATATATACTAAAAGGTTCTGTTTCATTTTCATTATTAAAATTAACTCTTTTTATTATTATTACGTTATCTAATCAAGATACGAACCAACAAATATATTAGTTACAATGTTATTTTTCAATGTAAATGATATAGAGTGCATATCATCATTTTCTAAAAAATATGATATTGTTTCTTTATCCTCAAATGAAGGTTTTCCATAAAGCTTAATAATTGTTTCTTTGGAATCGCCAACTTTAGCTCCTCTTGGAGTTGAGTATTTATCAGATTTAGCATAAAAATTTATAAGTTGTTCATCGGCAAATGTAATGCTTAGCCCGTCATAATCCCATGTAATAATTTTTGATCCGGGATCAAAATCATTTTCATCCGATTCAACTTTATTAGGTTTGCCGAATGCTTTTTCAACTTCACTCTTTGGTGCATCGTCGGGAACATTGTTGATCTTATAATCTCCCGGTTTTAATCTTAATGGATTATCCGGCGTTTGAGGATTTACAACTGCATCCGGTATCGTTGTTTTCACTACATTTTCGCCCGGTTTGGCATTATTTTCTTCCTTTGTACTCTTACAGCCGTTAAATAATGTAATAGTAATTATTAATATAATTCCAACGATTGATAAAACAGCTTTTTTAGTTATCATAACTTCTCCAGAAAGAAAATTATTGTAGTGATTTAACAAATCTTTTACTCTTAATGATTAGTTCATTAACAATAACTGTTAAATCTTTATTCTTCCTTTTTGCTAACTGCTCAACAAATTTCAATTGTTCAGGTTCAAGATATACAGGCATGTTTAACTTAGTATTTTCTTTATAAAACTTGCCTCTAACTCCTTTTGAAAAATCATACTCTTTTTTCATATTATGTCTGATAAATATTGTTCGATTTCTTTTTTAGTAGCTTTCCTTGATGAAATAATTCTAATAGTATTCGAATTATTCGCCTCTTCTTTAAATGTATGAATTGTTACAACAATATTTCCTTTATTACTCATTCCAATAGTTATCCACCTATCTTCATTTATGCTGTGTTCATCGTCAAATATCGTTAATGCTCTGGGATCAGAAAAGATCGAAGCTGCCTGTTCAAAACTAATTTTATGTTTCTTTTCATTTTGAACTGCCTTTTCTAAATCCCATTCAAAATTATAATTCAAATTAATCACATTTTTTTAATTCGTCAAACTTCTCATTGGAGCCGGAATTTTACCGCCGCGCCCTACAAAACCTGCACTGCTTAACTCACGGACATACATAATAGGTGCTTTACCTAATAAGCCTCCGTAATCTACGTAATCTCCTACTTTTTTACCATAAGCAGGAATAATTCTAACAGCTGTGGTTTTATCATTTATAATGCCGATTGCTGATTCATCCGCAATAATACCTGCAATTGTAGAAGCAGGAGTATCGCCGGGGATAGCAATCATATCAAGTCCTACCGAACAAACTGCAGTCATTGCTTCCAATTTTTCGAGTGACAGATTACCTTTTTCAGCAGCTCTGATCATGCCCATATCTTCCGAAACAGGAATAAAAGCTCCGCTCATACCGCCTACTGAAGAACTTGCCATCAAACCTGCTTTCTTAACTGAATCGTTCAACATTGCCAGTGCAGCGGTTGTTCCGGGTGCACCAACATCCTCAACTCCCATAGCCATAAGAATATCTGCAATGCTATCCCCTTCGGCAGGAGTAGGGGCAAGTGAAATATCAACGATGCCGAATGGAACCCCATGTTTTTCGGCTACTTTTCTACCAATTAATTCACCGGCGCGTGTAATCTTAAAAATTGTTTTCTTAATTACTTCGGCAAGCGCCTGAAGATCTACATTGCCTGCTTCGCGGATTGCGTCCAGAACAACACCCGGACCTGATATGCCTACATTAAGCACAACTTCAGGTTCCGTTACTCCGTGAAATGCTCCGGCTACAAAAGGATTATCTTCAACAGCATTTGCAAAAACTACAAGTTTAGCACATCCTATTGAATCTCTGTCTTTAGTCTGTTCTGCTGTAAGTTTAATCGTTTCTCCCATCATATTTACGGCATCCATATTGATGCCTGCTTTTGTGGAAGCAATATTAACACTTGAACATAAGTGCTTTGTCGTAGAAAGTGCATAAGGTATTGATTTAATAAGTTCTGTTTCGCCGCTGGTCATTCCTTTCTGAACAAGGGCAGAAAAACCGGCAATATAATCTATCCCTATGTCATCTGCAACTTTATCAAGAACCTGAGCAATCTGAACATATTCCTCTATTCCAAACCCGTCAAATGCAATTGATATTGGGGTAATGGAAACTCTCTTATTTGCAATGGAAATTCCATAGCGCGACTCAATTTCCTTTCCATACTTTACATGGTTTTTACCGTACTTCAAAATTTTATTATAAATATTTCTCTTAACGTTCTCAATATTTCTATCGGCGCAATCCCTAAGGCTTATGCCGAGTGTAACAGTACGAATATCAAAATGTTCAACTTCGGTCATTCGTATAGTTTCAAGAATCTCATCAAATTCGTAAGGCATTTTATTTAATTTCTCCTAAATAGATATGTATTAAAAGTAACAAACTCAAAACCGGAATTATCCGGCATAATAATTATTTAAATTCTGTGCATAAACCTGAAAACATCTTCATGCTGAATAAAGACTTTAATTTTCAGTTCTTCGGCTATCCGGTTCATGGAATCCTGCAGCTCGCGCAAATCTTTATTAGATCCTGATATATCAACAACCATAATAACAGTGAAAAAATCGCTCATAATTTTCTGGCTAAGGTCCTGAATATCACAGTTTGCATCACCTAATGCTTTAGTTAGTCCCGCAATAATACCCGGTTTGTTCAATCCGAAGGCAGTTAATATTACCCTGCCGGATGCTTTTTCGTTATTTGATTGGAATTGTTTATCAATTCCGTACCCTTCAACTGCCTTAGATACAACTTTTTTTACCAGTTCGGGAGAGGCTTTATCTCCCAATTCGTTAATAGCTGCTAATGTGATTTTTCTCAAATCTTCATCTGTAAATTTCACGGCTCTGTACCTCAATAATTATTTTGAATGTTTCGTAATGCGTTATTTTAATTTTAATAAATTTTTCAAGAATAGTGTCATACATTCTATCAATGAACCTTTTTTACAATAAGTACACAGGCATTTTGCCATTGGGAGTAAATAAAAGAGTAGAAATCCAATGAACAAAATTATCCTGCGCCATGCAAAATATAAGAAATTAGTTATGCAAAAGTAACAGGATAATTTTATAAATAATCACTGCTGTCCAAAATAAAAAAGGTTCCCTATTTATTAAATAAGGAACCTCAAAAGATTTTATTGTAACCGCTCCCTTTTCAGGGAAGGATAAATAGTTTTATTTAGCTTTTAATTTTGCAGTGGCTTTTTCTTCCACTTCTGCAATATATTTTTTAGTTGCTTCAGGCAAATCTTTCCATATTTTCATGGCAAGGAACATTCCTATCAATGCAAAAGGCATTAAAAAGATTGGCCACCAATTCCAATTCCAGCTTGTTAAAAAGCCAAGGCTGAAGGATTGAATTCCGCTTCCAAGATAAACAAATCCGTCAACTATACCGGATGCAGTTGCTGTAGCTTTTCTTCCGCCGAAATCTGCTGCTGCTGTACCTGACATTAAAGAATGCACACCAATAACCGACATAGAAACAAGTACTGCCGCCGCTCCTACAATTATAGGCGATGACCTTAAAAATATTAAAATCAAAAGGATCATTATGAAAGAGAAACCGGAAAGGAATACTGCCGGAGGACCTCTCCTTGAACGGAAGAAATTATCTGAAACCAACCCGCCTAAAAAACCGCCTATAATTCCAAAAACACATAGAAGCAATCCCCAGTTGTTAAGGAAAAATTCTGCGCCGGGTTGTTTAACTTCATAAGCAAAAATAAAATACCATTGATAGATTCCGTTTCTAAGCACACCTGTTGTAAGCTCAATAGCTGCAAAGATGAGCATAAGGGGACTCGTAAAAACTTTTTTAAGCAATTCCTTAGCGGTGAAATTTTTATCCATCTGCCCAGACGAAGCATCGCACGTATCAAATGAAGGGAAATTTGCTTCTTCCGGTGTGTTCTTGATAAGTATCCAATCCAGTATTGCCCAGAAAAGCATAATTGCTGCCGGTACAAAGAATACTACCCAAACAGCTTCAACAGAACCATTTTCAAGAGCGAAAATGCTTTTTAGAATATTTCCAAACCATGTATTTGTAGCGCCGTCGTGGACTTTAACCATGTCGAAAATTGCCTGCCCCCAATCAAATGCAAAATAAACACCAAATGAAATCAGCGTTCCAAAAATTGCACCGAATACTCCCCTTTCACGAACATGGAACCAATAGGCTTTAACTTTAATTATTGATACTGCACCGTAGCTTTGAAAATACATATTAATGGAATAAAGAATTGAATACGCAACAACATAGTTCATATGCAGCTTGCCCAACAACACAAAATAGGTAAGTATGCCGAGGAGAATATTAGCAATAGATGAGCCTATTGCAGAAATAAGAATTCCTGCTTTTCCTCCAATTTTATCTACAAGGGGTCCATTAATAAGAAATGAGAAAGCATAAGTGATAGTTCCTGCCGCAAATATTAACCCGAAATCTTCCTTGGTCATTAAACTGCCAAGGGCATTTTTGGATACATTCAGATTATAACGCCCCATGTATAAAAATGCATAGGTCATACCAAGCGGAAACCAATTTATGAACCTGCGGATCATAAACCATCTTCCATGCTTCATTGGATTATTAAAAAAATAGAGGAAAACTACAGCGGCAAGACAGAGTAATACTATAATTGCGCCCATTTATATTCCTAATTTTTTTTGCTGCTAATTAATGATTTTGTTAATTATCAATTCCTGAATTTTCGGTCTTCTCCGTCAGATTTGCAAGCAAGCATTTTAATTTTTCATTCAAACTGCTTAAAAATCTCAGAAACCGACGAATTAAACTTAAGGAATATCTTCCTGTGAACTGTTTACGCAAAATTAAGTTTTTGTTAAGTTTATTTAGAACTTAATCAAACTCATTTTCACGTTAATAAAAAATAGCAATATTCGGCTAAATTTTAAAAAATCTATTATAATATTTTTACTATTTTTTAAGGTAAAAATTTCATTATTTCAGTTGTTTTTTGTATGTAAAATTCGGATAAGAAGTAAATAATTAAGGTTTTATACCTTTATAATTACTTTGAATATATTTTAATATCTTGTTAATAATATCAAGATTTTTATTCAGTGCAAATTTTTCTGCATTTTGCACATTGCCCCTATAAAACCGTAAAAATAATAGTCCGCCTATTAGTGTTCCATCTAAAATGCGGTTATCTGCAAAAGCACCAACGGTCATATATCCGAATAATACATTCCACCCGAAGGAAAGAATACCGGACAAAATCTCCCCTGTATATATTTGTCCCGCACCCGGAATAATAAAAGATAGAATCTTTGCGAATGAAACCGAGTATTTTTCATCACTTCCCTGAAGGCATAATTTTTTTAATTCTTCTCCCCCGCTGAATGAACCAAACCTGTTAGCTGCATTCTCAAAATCGCCCGTAAACATATATGCCCATCCGCGCCAGTACATTATTTCATCAAGTTTGGATTTATATGCAGGTTCTTTTCCATAAATATCAAGCAGTTCAAGTGCACGAGAACAAGTGCGCCTTAGGATATTAGTCCTCACAATTTGCATTGCAGTGGTAAATTTATCATCGGGATTAGAAGCGGCAATTTCTGCCTTAGCAAAATAAAATACAGCATCATCAAACTTCGCTCCCATCTTATAACACATAGCAATTTTGAAATTCCCTTCATAGGAGTATTGTTTTTTGGAATCAAAAAAAAGGAGGCGCTTATATTCGGTTATTGCATCGAAGTATGATTCTGATTGAAATAATTTTTCTGCAGCCTGAAATTGTGCTTCAAGAGGGGACTGTCCCTTTAAAATTGAGAAGCAACAAAAGATTAAAATGCCTAATAATTTTTTTACGTTCATTGCCTCTAAATAAGGTTGTGTTAAAATCTGTCTTTAGGCAGAAAATAATTGTTGCTGTTTAGAAATACCTTTACGCCGTTTTCAAAATTAAATTTAATTCCGGCATTATAATTTTGTGCCGCCGCTGCTGATCCATAGATGCTTCCGCCGTAAAAGAAGGCTGCAAGCCCTGTAAAGACTGTACCTTTAAATACGCTTCCTGAATTAAAATTGTTAACGGCAAAAATTATAGATAAACCTGTTCCAACAAATGCTATGATCCCGTCTGTATATTGCTTGCAGTATGCTTTTCCAAGCCCTGGGACAAATACAGATAAAACTGTTGCAAGGGTCGGGTCTTTATAATTTGGATGGAGTTTCATTTCAAGAAGATCCAGCATTGTAGTTTGTGCATCAGAAGGAAAAACAGCAACCACTTTAAGGGGCTCAATGTTGGTTGAGGTATCGAGCAGATAGGTAATGTTTATCAGGCGCTTAATTTCCATTTCATATTTTGGAGTAAAGTATGGGGATTTAAGAGAATACTGGCGGAGAAAATCGAAATCACCTCTGAAAAAAGTAGCTTTTATCAATCCGAATTTAGCTTCATCCTGCAATGTATAACTTGAGAAAAGGGATTTGTAGTTATCTTCAGCCTGCGGATATTTATCCATTCTGAAATATGCTTCAGCAATTTTGTAGCGCACAGTGTCATTGTCGTTTGTTTTCAGATATTCATTATATTCTCCAATAGCCCGGAGGTAATCTTTTTCACTGTAAAGCTGGTTACCGAACTTAAGCCTGTTTTCCGGAGAATGAATATCCTGCGAATAAATTAATGGTCCAAGTGACAAAAATATTGCAAACATCATTAAAATTTTTCCGGCAGGCATAATTAGCTCTTCTCTTATAATATTTTGTTATTGAAAAATAGGGAAAAATTATTTATTAAACATCCGTGAAAATCCGTTTAATCCGTAAAATCCGTGTTCCATTAAAATTTTATAGCACGCGGATGACCTAGATTTAGCGGATTTCTACTGATAAAAATAACATTTAACATTGTTTCTAATCCCCTTTTTTAATATGTTGAATTATATCATTTTAAGTTACGGGAGGGTTACATATTATGGAAAAGATGCATTGGAAAAGCAAGCTTTTTATAGTAATCGGTGTTGCGCTAATTGCATTGATACTTTATCTCGTTTATGCACATAAAAGCATGGTAAATGACCTTAAGGATCAGTTAGTCCAGACTGAAAATGATGCCTGGATAAGAAATAATGTTGACGGCTATGATAAATTATTTGAACCCGACTGCACTCTGCACATTATAGCTCAACCCGACCTGCATGGTGTTGAAGCATTAAAACAATCTGTTAAAGCATTCCACACAGCAGTTGCAATTATTTATTTTCACATTGATGATATTTTTACTGCCGATGATAAAATTGTGGAACGTTATACATGGCAGGGAAAACTTAATAAAAATGGTAACCTTGTAAATATTTCGGGCTGTGTAATCTATAAAATGAAAAGCAATAAAATTACTGAAGCCTGGAATTATGAAGATACATATACATATTTCCAATCTCTTGGGATGTAAGAAGAATAATAGCACGCAGATTTCTTAAAATCGGTTATGTTCTTATTTCCTATTAGTACCAATATTTTTACCCTTGAATATACTTGCAATATTCAATATGTTAAAATCGTGCCTTTCTTATTAGTATCTATATAATATTAACTGATAAAATACATTATCATTTTTAATGAAAATTGGGATAAATATATTCGGGGTTAATAATGAATATTAAATCATTACTTCTTTTTTCTATAATTTTATTTTTTTGTTCGGCTATAAAGATTTCAGCCCAAAATTCTGCTGGTGTCTTTTTATCTTCTTCATATTCCTTAATTAAGCCATTTAATCTAAGAATGTCTGCAGATCTTTCATTTGGCAGCGAATTCGAATTTGAAGATGCTGCAATTACGACATTTGTAGATCCCGACACGAAACGGCTTTACATATCCTCCAACTTCCTAACTTTAATCTGCAATCAGTTGGATGCATGGTTATGTCAGGACCACGAATTTTCGTTCCTTATATTAAACCCGATGTTTCTTTCAAACCTTCGAATTAATTTTCATATAATGTCCCTAAAACCGGAATTTTTTATTAAAGAAAAAACAGATTTTTTCCTTTTTTATGAACCGGCGAAAGTACATACAGAAACTATGTTGGGAGTTGAGTATTATTTTAATAAAGTTTCCATCTGGTGTTCTGTAAATTTGCCATGGACTGATATTTCAATGTTAGATTCAAAACAGCTAAATCCATATTTTTCTATTGGCCTGCGAATTAATTATAAGGAAGGCAAGGGGCTTTATGGTAAATAGTGTTTGAAAGATTTTACACCATAAGGAAGGATTTGTTATGATAACGCAGTTTATGGCACATGTTTAACGGATTTAGTGCATTAATTCTTGACTTGTTTATCATTTTTAATTATATAATATTTTAGTGATAAATCTTCGTATGGGGAAACAGAATGCAGCGATTTATATTTGTTTTGATTTTAACTCTAATTATAACAACCGATTTACAGGCTCAGAATAAAAATGATTTTTTCTGCCTATCGGGGAAAAAATTTATCTATTCGGAAATATTTTGGCGAGCAAGAATTGATAGTAAAATAGCCGTCGCTTTCGATGTGGTTGATAATTCCCCTAGTAACATCAGAATAAAGGTATTATCCCCAAATTTTCTTACTGCTGATTCATTTTCGGAAATTATGAAAGAAAATTTATTTAGAATGCAATTTTTAAAAGATACGACCAATGCTGAACTTATCTTTCACTTTATAGTTAAAAATCGCTCTGATTTAAGCCAAGATTACATTGAAAAAATTTCTGATAATGAAATTAATGTTGTATTTCAACATATTAGCGGGGTGACATGTGATCTGGTCACATTTGGAAAGAGCGATTCAGGAGATTCTGTTATCTTGAACTCGTATATTCATGTGAGCAAACCTCAAAAGAAAGCATCGGACATTCTTGTTGAAAGAATTATAAATGATAAACAAAATACAGTGAAAATAATAAAGAACAATTATCCTGAATATGAGAAAGAGCTTATTGAAAGTGCGATGGAGGTTAAAAAAGAGTATTTTTTATCCCTAGTTCCAACTGCTAAGAAATACTTTATACATTATTACTTGGATTTTTATTTATCCGATTGTGATGATTATATTAAAATATATTAAAATGAATTCGTGTTAATCCTTGTTCTAAAAAAATCTTAACAAATCATAACAATTCCGCCTTCCGGACAGACAAGCATAATCAATCAGTGTACTATTAAGATACTTTTTTCCCGCGGGTAATAAATTATCTTACTCTCGATCAAAGAATAATTTTCTACCGGGTCATAGAACCTGCCGGAAGCATGCAGCGGATACTGATTAGAAGATTTTAATATATTCATATCCCGTGTGAACCTGTCCGCAAACATAAGTATTCCCTTAAACAAGCCTTCCTCTTTAACAGCTTTAACAAAGAAATTAGAGCAGGATGGATAAAATGGACAGTTATCCCCATCTACATCAGAAATTAGAAATGCATAACCTGCTCTAAGCAGGGAAAGAGCTCCAGCCACAAATCCGGGATTTTCAACTTTAGTTTCTTCAGAGAATGAATCTTTCTTAATTTCATAAGAAATTTCAGCTTTGCCCCAATGTTCCCAGTCAGTTTGAGCAAATAGAGATGAGCTAATAATAAAAAATATTATCATGTATTTTAGCATTGACAGTTAACCTGTATTAAGGCGAACTCTCCCCTTCCCCTCTCTTCGAAAGTCGCAGATCCCGCTTGCGGGGAGAGGGGATAAGAGGGGTGAGTTCAGTTATTTTCGATAGACATATAGTTAAATAATTTTATTTAAATCAATTTGAAATATTTTCATCAATCTTTGAAGTTCAAGATGCTTATATAGAGCGTTTTTACACAGGGTTGTGTTTCCATCCCAACAGACATTGTTACTTTGTGGGTCAAGCGAAACTTTGGTAAACAGAGTTATATCGTTCAGTTTGGAGAATTCTTCCTGTTTTAATATATCAGAGCACGGATATTCCCCTTCCAGGCCATCATCATATTTAAGCAGAAGAGTGAAATTTTCTTTTGGTTCCACAGAAAGAAGCTTTGGCAAAAATCCTCCGGTAAAGTGATTATGCAAATATAAAAATAGAATCCATGAAAATCTGCTTCAAAGATAATAGGACGCGGATTCATTAAGCTTGTCCGTCCGATAGGCGGAATAATTAAGATTAATTATGATCATAAAAGATCATAATCATCATAATAGATCAGTGTACCATTAAAAGGTTATCCTTCTTTCAGCAGCTCACGTGCAATGATAATTTTCTGTATTTCCGATGTACCCTCATATATTTCCGTAATCTTTGCATCGCGGAGGTAACGTTCAACCAGATATTCCCTTACGTAACCATAGCCGCCGTGGATTTGGATAGCTTCAAGTGCGCAGTCAACAGCAGCTTTGGAAGAGAATAGTTTAGCCATTGATGCTTCTTTTACATACGGTTTCCCGGCATCCTTTAACGCTGCAGCCTGAAGTGTAAGAAGTTTAGCAGCTTCAACTTTAACCGACATTTCTGCAAGTTTAAATTGTATTGCCTGGTGGTTTGATATTTCTGTTCCAAATGCTTTACGCACCTTTGCATATTTTAATGCTGCATCGAATGAAGCCTGTGCAATTCCGCACGCCTGAGATGCAATACCGTACCTGCCGCCGTTAAGAGTATTCATTGCAAAGTTAAATCCTTTCCCTACCTCCCAGAGAATATTTTCTTCCGGAACACGGCAGCCTGAGAATGTAAGAGAGCAGGTATCGGAACTTCTAATTCCCAATTTATCTTCCTTAACTCCCTGCTCAAATCCGGGAGTCCCTTTTTCAACCATGAATGCTGTAATGCCCTTATGCCTTTTTTCCTTATCGGTTTGAGCCATTACAATATAGTAATCTGCATATTTACCATTGGTGATCCAATTTTTAATTCCGTCAATAACCCAGTGATTGCCGTCCTTCACTGCTGTAGTTCTTTGCTGTGTTGCATCACTGCCTGCTTCCGGTTCCGAAAGTGCAAAAGCTCCTAGCTTTCTGCCGCTTGCAAGATCTTTTAAAAACTTTTCTTTAATATATGGAGAGCCCCATTTTTCCAAACCGAATGTAACAAGTGAATTGTTTACAGACATTATAACTCCAACGCTTGCATCCACTTTGGATATTTCAATCATTGCAAGAACATAACTTACTGTATCCATTCCGGCACCTTCATATTCAGGAGATACCATCATGCCCATAAATCCGAGTTCGCCAAGTTTCTTAACAATTTCAAAAGGGAACTCGCCATTTTTATCTCTTTCAACTGAAGATGGAGCAATTTCTGTTTCTGCAAATTCTTTTGCCGTCTGGCGTATCATCATTTGTTCTTCGGTAAGATGGAAATTCATTACAGCCTCCTGAAAAGCTTTCTTAAAGGTTATTATTTTTAATTAGCCATATTTTCAAGAAAAGAATAATCTCAAAATTTACGATAACATGTATTTCAAATTACGAATAAAATTATATTACACATACAGAAATACAAACAAAATTTTATTCATACATCAAACTCTTATTTTGTTCATTGCCATATTGTTTATATTTGCTTTATGAAAAATGAAGAGAAGGTACAATTAAAAGGATTAACACAAAAGGAACTTGAGGAGTTCTTTCTTTCTATTGGTGAACCCAAATTCCGTGGCGGACAGGTTTTTAACTGGATATACAACCATCTTTCCAATGATTTTTCTTCAATGCTTAATCTTTCCAAAAATTTGCGGGATAAATTAGATTCCATAGCAACCCTTAAAGTATTTGACCTAAATACCGTACAACAATCAGATGCAACCAGGACAAAAAAGTTTCTTCTTACCACTCATGATAATAAAAACATTGAATCGGTAGTTATACCCGATAAGGAAAGAAACACATTATGTATATCTACACAGGTAGGATGCCCGCTCGATTGTAAATTTTGTGCTACCGGATTGTTAGGCTACAAACGAAATTTAACTTCGGCTGAAATTGTTGATCAATACCTGCAGGCTGCACTTACTTACGGTAAACCAGCTATTACAAATATTGTTTTTATGGGCATGGGGGAACCATTGCTTAATTATGAGAATACAATTAAAGCAATTTCCATATTTACCGATGAATTAAATACCGGATTAAGCCGTACAAGAATTACTGTCTCTACCGCCGGTATTGCCCCCAAAATAAAAGAGATTGCAAATTCAGGTTTAAGAATTAAACTTGCCCTTTCTCTTCATTCCTGTTTTGAAGAAATAAGAAATAGTATAATGCCTATAAATAAAAAATATTCTCTTCATGATAATATAGAAGCACTTAAATACTATGCAAAGACTACAAAAACAAGAATTACTTTTGAATATACTATGCTTAAAGGTGTAAATGACAGAACTGAGGATGTTAAGGCACTAATAAAGCTTTGTTCATCACTCCCTTCCAAAATAAACATAATACCTTTTAACAGCATTAAGCACATGAACCCGGGAGGTATATCCGCTCTGCTTGAACCCACGCCGAAGGAAAAGATAGAAACCTTTGCCCAGAAATTGAGAGACAGCAATATTACTGTAATGATCAGAGATACTCAGGGAGACGATATTTCTGCTGCATGTGGACAGCTTGCGGGAAAAGTAAAATAATTTTTATATATTTGTATTGTAAGCGGTTGTCAGGGGAGTCAATTTAATAATATCAACGGAGAAACAATGGAAGATCAGGAAGTACTGGCGCAACCTAAAAAAAAGTTTGGAGTAAACGCTCTTATAATTACTTCATTAGTATCTATCATTTTAACTGTGTTAGTTATGACAGCATTCCATAGCAATGCACAACAATCTAAGGATAAGGACGATCCGGTTAAAGCCGCTCAAAAAGTATTAAAGCAGGATTGTTATGATGTTGTGGAAATGGCACAGGATTTTTATACCAAACAGACAGGCAAGCAATCTTTTAAATCCTTTACACTTCCAAAAGGCTATATTGAAATGCCTAACGGAAAAATTGAAATGCAGGTTGTAAATGATGATGAATTATGGCTTACTGCTACCGGTAAAGTTAATGGGGATGATAAAATAAATCCAATCCAAATTAAAATGGTTATTCTCCCGGACAGGTGCAAAGCTACAATAGTAAATTAAAAATTCTGATCTATGCAATTTTAATATAAAACCCGTTCAAATGAGCGGGTTTTTAATTTTCATATTATACTCCATAATTATGTCATATCTACTATTAACCAGGCTATGTAAATTAACTTTTCTGTAAAACATTACAATGAAACAACTTGCGGCAATTAACACCAAAATTCGCGTGAATTTTATAAAAATTAATTTGACAACAAGCTATCATAGTGATATCATTGTGATAGCTTAAAAAAGGAGGCTTTTACAAATGGATGCTATTACAGAAAGAAATGCAAGAAAAATGAATGGTTTTATTATGCTGTTTTTAGCTTTTGTAATTCTTGCAGCAGATATTTTTATGTTAGTTACACAAATTAAAGAGGAAGATGCATCGGTATTATGGATATTTATCCCTCTGATACTTGTAGTCATTCTAATTCTGGCAGGGTTAAGTGTTGTCCAGCCTAATGATTCGCGTGTGCTGATTTTATTCGGGAAATACAATGGTACGATTAAGGAATCAGGTTTTTGGTGGGTTAATCCTTTTACCGATAAAAGAAAAGTTTCCCTTAGGATTAACAATTTCAACAGTGAAAAAATTAAAGTGAATGATATGCACGGCAACCCGATTGAAATAGCCGCAGTAATTGTATGGCGGGTAGTAGATTCAGCACGTGCCTTGTTTGACGTACAGAATTACAGCGGGTTCGTAGCTATACAAAGCGAGACTGCAATAAGAGCGCTATCAACGGAATATGCTTATGATTCAAGCGGAAATGAAAAATCATTATTAAGCAATCAGCAGGAAGTATCGGAAGAGCTGAAGAAGACAGTTCAGTCACGTCTGGAAATTGCAGGTGTAGAAGTTCTTGAATCCAGAATCAGCCACTTGGCATATGCACCGGAAATTGCACAGGCTATGTTAAGAAGACAGCAGGCTCAGGCAGTTGTAGCTGCAAGAACAAAGATTGTAGAAGGTGCAGTAGGCATGGTTGAAATGGCTCTTAAACAGTTAAGTGAGCAGCACATTGTTGTATTGGATGAAGACAAAAAAGCTACGATGGTAAATAATTTAATGGTTGCACTGGTAAGTGAAGTTTCGGCTCAGCCGGTTATTAACACGGGCACTCTCTATCAATAGGGGGATATATATAAGGGGTTCCCGAGGCGAATGAATGCCGGAGGAACCTTTCCTTTAATATCCCGATTCATACTTTAATAATAATGGAGGTTTTTTATGAACATGAATGTTGAAATTTCATCATTTTCAAGAGAGTTCGATTTTTTTCAAGATGGTAAATCGGTGGGCCATTTATCTTTTGAAGGAATATTAAGCAAACATGCAAACTTTACTATAGCTAATAATGAAGTTTTTGAACTTCGGTATTGCGGTTTTTTATACACAAGAATTGAGATAAAACAAGGGGAAGAAATTTTCTTTTCATCCCGAAGATACCGCTTAAATAATTTCATGATTCAAAATCAAAAAACAGGTATTTCTTTCCTTTTGAAAAGAAAACCTGCATTCTTTAAGGTTATTTATGTTCTTCAGGATAACAGCGGGCATGTCCTGTCAAAAATCACAGTTCATCGTGGTTTTTCTATCAGAGTTAAAAACCTCATTTTTGAAAATGAAGAGAATTTTAAATTAAACAAGGAAAATCTATTATTGTGTGCAGGTGTAGTATTTGAAATCAGGCGCAGACTTAGACGAAGAAGGGCAGCTGCAAGATAGTAAGGGTTATTATTCATTTTTAATACTGTTGTTCAACTTGAATATAATTACTTACTTAACAATATAAACTGAGGCGATACAATTATAGGTTAACACTTTAAATGTTTCATATAATAACAAAAAAATAAGTACTTTGAATTAATAAAGCCTTGCTTTATAGATTAACAAAGGAGCATAATCTTTGACAGGTAAGAAAAAATTTCTTCTTAGAATAGATGAAAATATATATGCGGCTCTTGAAAAATGGGCCGCTGATGATTTTAGAAGCATTAATGCCCAGATAGAATTTTTATTAAAGGAGGCTCTTAAGAAGAGCAGCCGCTCTGCCGGGGATAACAAAACAAAGGACAAATCTCATACTGATAACCTGAATCATTAAAATTTACACAATTAACCACTTTTAGCATCCCTTCCACATTTTCAACAAAACCCAAATTATTATCATTTTACAACAGATTTGTTTAAAAATCATCTAAAATTGTGTTTTTTACATCCGATAATAAATTAGGCATTAATAAATAAATTGCAAAGAATAGCTTTGCACTTATTGTTCAGTATTTGAAACATAATGGTATAATATGCATAAAATAAAATTGATAATTAATAACCTGTCTATAAGAAACAAAATACTTTATTCTGTATTAAGTATAAACTTACTAATATTTATAGTGATTTTTTATATCTATTATGATTTTGCGGGTAATGCACTAACTAAAGAGACAAGTGAAAAATATATCAGTCATGCAAATGAAGTTATTGCCAAGCTGGAAGCATTCTTTAATGAAAAGGCAAAATTCTCATGGCTTCTTAGTAATGATCCTAAAATAAAAAATTGGATTGCAACCAATACAATAAGATTTTTTGATGTTGATAAAAAATCTGAATTTAACGATATACGGGATCATTTAAGGGATATATCGGTTAAAGATGGACAAATAGAAGGTTTCTTCCTAGCGGGTGATAAATCCAATATGTATTTCAATGACCGAATAGGATATAAAGCAGCAGCAGATTATAAACTTAATGACCGCCCCTGGTATCAAAATCTTAAAGCTGTTAAAAAGCAGACTATTTCATTGGAGCTGGAATTATACTCTAAAAATATTGCACTTGGAATTAATACTCCGGTTTTTGATAATAGCGGTAATGTAATGGGGGCTATCGGGGTTGATTTCAATTTTAAGTATATAAAAAATATTTTTTCTAATATAAAGTTGGGCGATGGTGAAAAACTATGGGTTATTGCCGAAGACGGCAGTTTTGTATATCATGAAGATTCAACTTACATAATAAAAAAGAAATTCAAAGACCTTTCAGAAAATACCGCAAATAAGGGTATTCAGGATGCTAACGATAAGATATTCAATACACAAAGCGGCAACATAAAAATAACAGAAAATGGAGAATCCAAATATTTATATTATTCGAAGATGACTACAATCCCGTGGACTCTCATTCTAAATGTTTCGGCTTCGAAAATAAATTCTCCGTTGGCAAGCCTTGCAAATACATCCATAATCATTGTATTTATTAGTATAATATTGATACTTGCGGCAGTCTTAATAATTGCCAATTCAATTTCCAATCCTGTTCGTGAATTAACTGATGCTTTATCCGGAACTGCGCAAACAGGCAGCCTTAATTTTGATTATAAAAATGATTCCGGAAATGAGATTGGAAAACTAGCCAATGTTTTTACCAACATGATGGAAACATTGAAAAAGAAAGTGGAAGTAGTAAGGGAAATTGCACATGGCAATCTCAATGCCGATGTTGAAGTTATTTCCGAATCTGATATGCTTGGCGGTTCAATGCAGATAATGAAGGATAAAATTAATTCTGTTGTATCGGACATTGAAAAACTTTCAGATGCGGCTGTTGCGGGAAATCTCACCTTCCGTGCCGATATATCAGGCCATGAAGGCAGTTATAAAAAAATTATTTCCGGTATTAATAACACTATCGATGCCATATTAGGCCCTATCAATGAAGCTACTAAGACTCTTGAAAAACTTGCCGCCAGAGACCTTACTGCAAGAATGCAGGGAAATTATATTGGCGATCATGCCAAATTAAAAAACAACCTTAACATTGCAGTTGATAATCTGGATGATGCGCTGAAACAGGTTTCTTTTAATGTTGATACAAATGCCAAAGCTGCCGATGAACTTTCAAAGCTTATCGATAACATTTCTGATGCAATATCTCAGCAAGGAGATCAAACAACTGAAGTTGCAAGTGCAGTTGAACAAATGGCAGGAACAATTCTTGAAACTTCGAAAAATGCAAGCCTTATGGCAAGCACTGCTCAACAATCAAAGGTAGCAGCAGAAGAGGGAGGCCGGGTCGTAAAGAAAACAATAGATGGAATGAAAAACATTGCTGAAAAGGTAAACAATTCAAGCAATGTAGTTCAGGCGCTCGGTAAATCAAGCGAGTCCATTGGAGAAATAATTGGCGTTATTAATGATATTGCAGATCAAACTAACCTGCTGGCATTAAATGCCGCTATAGAAGCCGCAAGAGCAGGAGAACAGGGACGCGGATTTGCAGTCGTTGCCGATGAAGTAAGAAAACTTGCTGAACGTACTTCGAAAGCTACCAAGGAAATTTCTTCAATGATTAAACAGATTCAGGCGGATACCAAGCAGGCGGTCCAATCTATGGAGGACGGAAGAAAGGAAACTATTACAGGGATTGAGCTTGCCGATAAAGCCGGTGAAGCGTTAAAAGAGATTGTAAGAATTTCCCTTGAAGTGTCGGATAAAGTAATGCAAATTGCCGCTGCCAGCGAGGAAGAATCCACTACCAGTGAACATATAGCAAGAAATGTTGAAAGAATAAATGATATTTCCCAACAAACATCAGACGGAATGCAGCTAATCGGGAAAACCGTTGAGGACTTCAATAGCCTTACTGAAAATTTACGACAATTAAATAATTTATTTTCGTTGACAGACGGAAATAATAGATTATTAAAAAACTGATATTCTTATTACATATAATATTATTGAATAAAGGAGCGATATTGTGCTTAAGAAATTACACATAAGGAATAAGATATTACTTTCGATGCTTTCTATTAATTTCGTAATATTTGTCTTGATTTTTTTCTCCTACTACAGTTATTCCAAAAATTTTATTGAATCTTCATCAATTGAAAAAGCATCCAATAAAGTAAATGAGATAAGCCAGATGCTGGACAAATATGCCAAAGAAAAAGAGAAAATTGGCTGGTTGGTCTGTAATAATCCCGATATTATTAATTGGGTAAAAACAAATACTGTTAGATATGTTGAAAAAGACAAAGATAAGAGTTTCTTAAAAATTCAAAAATACTTCACTGACATAGTAAAATATGACGGACAGATTAAATCAGTCTTCCTTTCAAGCGAAAAGACTGATATGTACTACTCACAGGACCCTTACCCTGCCGATGCTTCTTATAAGGTTACTAAAAGGCCATGGTATTTAAAAGCAATGCAATCTAAAGGCCCGTCATGGGATATCAGCCCGGACTTCATTACCAAACTAGTAGCAATTAATTGCAGAGTGCCTATCTATGATACCGACGGCAAATTACTCGGTATTGGAGGCACAGATGTGAGCATGACCGGATTTACTAAATTTCTTTCTTCTGTGAATATTTTCCAGACGGGGGATTTGCAATTAATTGACAATGACGGCACAGTTCTTTATTGCGCCGATTCTACTAAAGTACTTAAAAACAAATTAACAGATAATAAAGATGATGGCGATAAATTCGTTGGTTATGATGATATAACTAAAAAAGTTCTAAGCGGTAAATCAGGCTACAGCAAAGCTACTATAAATGGTGAAAAACGAATTGTATTTTATGGACAGATACCTACACTGAATTTAATGCTGGTTTTAAGTGTTGCCCAAAGCGAAATAAATGCTCCCCTTTCTACATTGGCATCAACCTCATTGTTCATTTTTATTATCAGTTTGCTTCTGATTACAGGGGGCATATTTGTAATTTCCAATACTATTTCAAAGCCTATACTTTCTCTTACTAAAAATATTAAAGAAAGTGCAGCCAAAGGGGATTTGGCTCTTAAAATTAATATCGATTCGGAAGATGAAATAAGAGAACTTGCCGATGCTTTTTCCTACATGATTGAAGGACTGAAAAAGAAAGTTCAGTTTGCTCATGATATAGCAAACGGGCATCTCGATTTTGATGTGGAAATTATTTCCGAATTTGACCAGCTTGGCAAGTCTATGCAGGCTATGAAAGATAAAATAAGTTCAGTCGTTTTCGATATTCAAAAGCTTTCTGACTCAGCTGTTGAGGGAAACCTAAGCATACGTGCAGATTCCCACAGGCATGAAGGGCATTTTGCTAAAATTATTGACGGCATAAATAATACAATTGAAACTATTCTCGGCCCAATCAATGAGGCCGCAAGAACACTTGAAAAACTTGCCGCAAGAGACCTTACCGCCCGCATGGAAGGTGATTATGTTGGCGACCACGCTAAATTGAAAAACACTTTAAATCTTGCTATTGAAAATCTTGACCTGGCACTTAAACAGGTTTCGGAAAATGTTGATTCCAATACTCAGGCAGCTTTACATATTACTAAACTGATTGATGACATATCCGAAGGTATTGAAGAGCAAAAAGATCAGACTACAGAAGTTGCTACCGCTGTAGAAGAAATGACCGGAACAATTATAGAAACTTCAAGAAATGCAAGTGTTATGGCTGAGACCGCTAATAAATCAAGAATATCTGCCGAAGGCGGCGGTACTATTGTGCAACAGACAATTGACGGAATGCGTAATATTGCCGACAAAGTAAACCGCTCGGCATTTGTTGTACAAGCACTTGGAAAATCAAGTGAAGAAATTGGAGAAATTATAAGTGTTATTAATGATATAGCTGATCAGACAAACCTGCTTGCCTTAAATGCCGCTATTGAGGCTGCAAGAGCCGGTGAACAAGGGCGCGGTTTTGCTGTTGTTGCCGATGAAGTAAGGAAACTTGCAGAAAGGACTTCCAAAGCTACCAAAGAAATTGCAGGAATGATTAAAAAGATACAGAAAGACACTAAAGAAGCCGTTCAGTCAATGGAGGAAGGCAGGAAAGAAACTATTAATGGTATTGACCTTGCCGATAAAGCCGGTGAAGCATTAAAGGAAATAGTAAAAATCTCTCTTGAAGTAACTGATAAAGTAATGCAAATTGCAACAGCAAATGAAGAACAGTCTAATGTAAGCGGACAAATATCAAAGAATATTGAGAAAATAAATACACTTTCTCAACAATCTTCAGGCGGCATGAATCTAATCAGCCAGTATGTAAATGAATTTAAGGATTTAACTGAAAATCTCCGCACTCTAAATTCCCAGTTCCTCCTTACCGAAGGTTCCGAACCCAAATCTAAATTATTAAAATAAATAAACACACCCTATATTAAATATATCTTCCCCTGTTGATTTAAACAGGGGGAGATATTATTTATTTCATAACTAACTTATTATTTCTGGTTTATTTTGCAAGTTCTGCGGTTAGTGCATCAGTCATTTCCTGGCTGTCAGGTTTAACTTTACTCTTAAACCGGGCTACAACATTTCCTTTTCTGTCAATCAGGAATTTTTCAAAATTCCATGAAATATCCCCCTTTTCAACTGAGGGATTGTTTGTTAGAAATGTGTACAACGGGGATTTATCTTTGCCAAGTACTTTTATCTTATCGAATAATTTAAATGATACATTGTAATTTAAAGAACAGAAGCTTTTTATTTCTTCATTAGTGCCGGGTTCCTGTCCGCCGAAATCATTACACGGGAAACCAAGTATCTCAAGGCCTTTATCTTTATATTTTTCATAGATAGCCTCAAGTCCTGCATACTGAGGAGTATAGCCGCAGCGGCTTGCAACATTAACAATTAGCAAGACTTTACCATTGTAACTGCCAAGATTAACCTCTTTGCCTTCCATATCTTTTACAACTATCTCCTTTAATGAGCCGGGGATTTCTCCCTCTTTTATTTCTGCTTTCTGGCTGACTAAATTCGTAAAGAATGAAGCGGTTATAAATAATATTGAAGAGAATATATATTTCATTTTCATGCCTTTTCCTTTCTTTGCATTTACTAAAAAACAAAAGCCGGGTTTAATTGGTTCATTAAAGGCAGAGGACATACTTATACCTGTTATGCTATCATCACTGTAAAATGATACCGTTATGTATTTTTTGCTGTTTAAATTTGAATGAATTAACTTGAATAAAGATATTTAAGACAAATTTCAGCATATTTGTATTAACATTTAATTATGAAAAGAGGCTGTCATGGAAAAATGTTTTAATCACCCGGATAGAGATGCATTTAGTTTCTGTCATAACTGCGGAAAACATTTTTGTAAGGAATGCCTTATTGAAGGGAACGAATATTATTACTGTAAAGACCCGCATTGCAGCGATAATTCAGACAAAATAAATTTATCTCAAAAAGTAACCTGCCCCAAATGCAATTCGTTTTTTTCACTAAATAAGAATGAAATAAAGGTAAAGAAAGCACACTGCCCTCAATGTGAGGCTTTTATAGATTTCAATACTAATCCGCCTGCTTTTGAAGAAATGCAGAATTTTGTTGAAATAATCTGGTCTATGAATCAGGGAGATATTGCGGTTATTAAATCTGTTCTGGATGATGCGAATATAAATTATTATGTTCTTGGCGATAACTTCCTTAGAATAGACCCGCTAATTCAGCCGGCAAGAATATTCGTTCCTGAAAGCGAGGCAGATGAAGTAAAAGAATTATTAAAAGATATGGAAGTACACATAGTTGGTGTTTCTCTCAGGAACGATTTAACCGACTAAGTATTACATACTTAATATATCGGGATTAAAAAAGCTAAAAATCCCAATTATTGTTTTTTTTTGTTTTCCTCTTCTTTAATATTATACCCATTAATGCCATAAGGCTGAAGTTTATCTTTCCATAAATCTTCAAGAGTCTGCAAATCCTCTTTATAATTATAACCCGGTTCATCTTTGGGTTTTAAAATATCAATTACTTCAAATGTGAAATTCTCAACACCATATTTGTTATAATCATTCAAAAGTTCTGTAACACCTTCCGAGCCGCAGTCAAGTTCAAATTTATGCCTGTTAATTCTTCCATTAACATTTATATGGCTGCCTATAAAAATTTTACCGTTAACCATGTTCTTAATCTGATAAACACCCATAGGTGTTTCAGATTCTTTATATTTTTTCTTCAATTCGTTTTTGTTAATCATTCTTTTCCTCTTTATCTATATTAAGCCAATAAATTTGATTTTCCCTTTTTACCAAGCCTTCTTCTATCATCAGCCGCCTTATTGTACAGTAATCGTCGTAGGATTGTTTAATTAAATCATTGACTTCAGTTTCACTATATCTAATGCCGCTCTTAAATTGTTTAATAAATTCATTTAGTATTATCATTTTTTTCTTTCTTTGTACAGGCAGCGCAGTCAGCTTCCCTTTTTTATAAAAAGCCTTCAGAACTTTACCCCTGTATTTTTCCATTCTTTCATCCTGAATATACTTTTCAATATTCCGGCATGAGGTTAACTCCCTTAATGATAGCCGTAACAACTCTTCATTTATACTGTACATAACATAATATTGCTCTTTCCGTTTTGAGATCAGCCCGGCATTTTCAAGCTTCTTTAAGTGAAAAGAAACTGTAGAAACTGCCAGATTCAGCCTGTTTGCAATCTCCTCTACATATTGAGGCTTTTCCATAATAGCATTCAATGCCTGCAGCCTTGAGCTATCCGCCAAAGCTTTCATTATTTCAATACTCTTGTTAATTTCCATAACATTCCATATCTATTTCGATAATCATCGAAACAAATATAAGCACATATTTATTTCTATACAAGGCTTAGAGTTGAAAAAAATTAGGTATGGTTTATGAAAAGAAAGCCGGAAGCAGTTGAATGCCATCCGGCCTTTTTGAGGTTAATCTTTTGTACTTCTTTATTGTTTTGGAGCAACCTTATTAAGATAATCTACAATTGTTTTAACGGCATCGCCGTGAATATTAGAAGAAGCTTTCAACAATAGTTTAACAAATTCGGCAATTTCGTCCTTTGAACCGGGATACCCGATATTTTGATTTTTAGGCATTACATTTGAGTCAGCAATCTTATTTCCATCTTTATCCAGGAATACATAAAATGGCAAACCTGATTTCTCCCCTCCTAATTTATTCATCAACTCTTTACCCCCGGGATTTTCAAACTTTTCAATTTTATCTTTTGCCGATTCCATTACATCAAGATTAGCAATAACAAAATTGTCTTCCATAAGGCTTTTTAATTCATCGCTTTTTAACGCATTTTCAAGCCTTGTACACCATCCGCACCATGTTGCGTGAAATATTAACATTACATTTTTATGTGTTAAAGCTGACTTGGCATAAGCATCTTTTAAAACTTCATCTGCTTTTTTGGGTGCCTGTGCCAGCACAAACGAGGAAAGGAATAAACACAACATACTTACAGTAAAAATTCTTTTAAACATATATGCTCCTTTTTAAAAAATAATCAAAGAATATTTTTTTGTGTTATAAAGTAGGCAGAGTAAAGTATTTTTACAAGCCTTAATTTCGTGAATTGAATTTAATATGAATTTAAATAATCATTCCTAAAATATCTTAAGCAAACAAAGTAAAATTAAGTATCTTAAATATTTTAAGCTGTTTGAAGCTAAACATAGTCCCTCTATTAAGGATAATCTTTATGGAATAGGTATGACAGAATTTCAAGCTTATTAATAGGCTGTTTCTATACATTATTTTCACTATTTTAATATTACAATTATAAAATAAGTGCATAAATGATGATAAACGACAATATAAAAGACCATATACTTGATTCAATTGCTGAAGGTGTATTTACAGTTGATAAAGATCTTAAAATTATTTTTTTTAATAAAGCTGCTGAGAGAATAACCGGACATAAGCCGGAAGAAATAATGGGCAAATACTGCAAAGATGTTTTCCAATCCAAAAAATGTTTTACTGACTGTCCAATTGCCATGGTTTATAAGACACAAAAAAACCTTTATGATTTTGAAACGATGATTAAAACTAAAGATAACATTGCAAAACCAATTAAACTGAATGCATCTGTTCTCTATAATAATAATGAACCGGCAGGGGGCATTATATCATTCAGGGATATAAGTTTGTATGAAGCCCTGGGGAGAGATCTTCAGAAGGAATGGCAATTCCACGGCATGATTGGAAGAAGCAAAGTAATGAAAGATGTTTTCAGGCTTATTCAGGAAATTGCACAATCCGATGCACCTGTATTTATCAGGGGGGAATCGGGCACAGGAAAAGAACTTGTAGCAAATGCTTTGCAGATATTATCAACCAGAAAAGATTACCCTTATATTAAAATAAACTGCGCTGTATTTCCTCAGAATCTGCTGGCAAATGAATTATTCGGACATGTAAAAGGCGCCTTTACGGATGCTATTAAAGACAGGGCAGGCAGATTTGAATTGGCTGACAAGGGAATTATCTTTCTTGATGAAGTTGCTGAAATGCCTTTGCAAATGCAGATTCAGCTGCTGCGTGTTTTACAGGAAGGAACTTTTGAAAGAATTGGAGAAAGTATTACACGGCATACAGATGTAAAAATTATTGCCGCCACTAATGTAAATATTAACGAGGCGCTTGCCAAAGGAAAATTCCGTGAGGACCTGTTTTACAGGTTGAATGTTATTCCAATTGAGCTGCCTCCACTGCGCGAAAGAAAAGAGGATATTGTTCCCCTAATCAAACATTTTCTTAAAAAATTCTCCCTCTTCTACAAAAAACCGATAACCGATATAGAAGAAAAAGCTGTGGATATTTTATTAAACTATTCATGGCCGGGCAATATCAGAGAATTGGAAAATGCCATTGAATATAGTTTTGTAAGGACAATTAATAAAAATATTATTGAGGCAATAAAACTACCCTCTAATATTCAACAGTCATTTAATCCCTCTTATGTAAATAGTACCGTTCAGAATAATGCTGCCGAACTGCTGAATAAAAACGAACTTTTATTTATCCTGAATAAACATAAATGGAACAAATCCAAAGTTGCGAAAGAGCTGGAAATTGGGCGCACTACCCTTTGGCGTAAAATGAAACAACTAGGTTTGCACAGGGAATAAGTGTTTCAACTGTTTCATTCATTTTGAACATCTTTTTTCATATTTTAATCTATTTTTAACCATATTAGTGGACTGACTCATCTTTCTCCTCTTTTTTGTGGAACAAAACGTTCCACCATAATCCCTAAAAGTTCGTTTTTAAGTCAAAAACTGCTTGGTACAATTATTGCTTTATAAGCATAAAGCGGTAAAAGTAATATCTTTTAAAAATTCCGCTCAGATTTAATTTATTCATATATAGATGAAGGTAGATATGGAACTTGAAAATTATTTTGAAAAATTCAGAAAAAACATAATAGGAATTAATCAGGAGTTCGATTCCCCTTATGGGAAGAAAAAGATTGTCTATGCTGATTGGATTGCAAGCGGAAGATTATACAAACCTATTGAAGAAACACTGGCAGATAAATTTTATCCGTTTGTCGGCAATACTCATTCTGAAACGAGTGAAACCGGTTTAACTATGACACGAGCATACAATGAGGCAAAACAGATTATTAAAAAGCATGTAAATGCCGATGAAAAAGATGTTATTATTTTTGCCGGATTTGGCATGACTTCGGCCATAAATAAACTGCAAAGACTTCTAGGACTGCATTATCCCGAACAGCTTTCAAAATACATTTCCATCCCAAACGAAGAAAAACCTGTTGTGTTCATTACGCATATGGAACATCACTCAAACCATACTTCCTGGCTTGAAACAATTTGTGATGTAGTAATTATTGGTACTGATGAAAAAGGCCTTGTTAATCTTGACCGCCTTGAAGTATTACTTCATTTTTACAAAGACCGGAAATTCAAAATAGGTTCTTTTACAGCAGCCTCCAACGTTACAGGAATTGAAACTCCCTATTACAAAATGTCCGGACTAATGCATAAGGCCGGGGGCATATGTTTTGTTGATTTTGCAGCTGCAGCCCCTTATATGAATATTGATATGCATCCTGAAAATCCAGCTGAAAAGCTTGACGGCATATTTTTCTCACCACATAAATTCCTCGGTGGTCCGGGTTCTTCAGGTGTGATGATCTTCGACTCATCTCTATATAACAGAAAAGTACCTGATAATCCCGGCGGAGGTACGGTGGACTGGACCAACCCATGGGGGCAGCATAAATATGTTGATGATATTGAATCTAGAGAAGATGGAGGTACTCCGGGTTTTCTTCAGGCTATAAAAACTGCATTGGCAATTAAATTAAAGGAACAAATGGGTGTCGATAAAATGATTGCCCGGGAAAAGGAACTGCTTGTTAAAGCATTCAGCAAATTAAAAGAAATTACAACTCTTCATATACTTGCACAGGAACAGGAAGAAAGGCTTGGAATTATTTCTTTCTATGTGGAAGATATTCATTATAATCTTATGGTTAAACTTCTTAATGACAGGTTCGGTATTCAAATGAGAGGCGGATGTTCATGTGCAGGAACTTATGGCCATTATCTGCTTCATGTTGATCCTACCCGTTCAAAGAGAATTACTGATAAAATTGATCAGGGGGATCTATCGGAAAAACCGGGTTGGGTCCGTTTCTCGCTTCATCCGACAATGACCGATGAAGATCTTCAATATATTCTGTCGGCTATCGAAATAACAATAATAAATGCAAAAACATGGGCAAAGGATTATTTTTATTCCCCGAAGACAAATGAATTCTATTACAATGCCGATAAACACTCCTCAAATTCTATAATTGAATCATGGTTAGAAGTAGTTTAATCTTGTCTCTCCCAAATCTTATTCTGTAATTTTACTTAATATTTTGCCGGGTTTTTGGCCCGGCTTTTTTTTGTCATTTTTTAACAAAAAATAGTATTTTGCTTAGAATTCGCATTTTTCTAACGGATATAATTATCTGTTTAACATTTTTTAACAATTTAAACTATTTATAATGAAACCATTTGCAAGGTTTCCTTGTCTAATTAATACAGGGAAATTTTTGTATATGCATTTATTTTGATTTAATGAAGAAAGGGTTACGATGAAGAAAATCTTTATACTTTTTGTATTTATAATAGCGCTGGCCGGGTGTAAAAAACAGAACCAAATAATTGGGCCCTATCAGCCCGGAGTAGAGCTTGTAGGCTCCTGGGTAGGCATAGGGACAAATTATGCAGGCAGCAGAGAAATAATAGGCTCAACGACTTTTGTATTCAATCCCGATATGACCTTTGTAGCTCTTGATAACGCGCATGGAATGCCTACTTTAACTGAAGGAGGAGTCTGGTTTGTTAATAAAGACACTCTTAAATTAAAGTTCAAAAGAGAGAAGAAATCACGCCCTAATATTATTGCTTATGAAGAGAGGGTCGGCGGGTCTAAAGATATTATGAAACCCATTCCTGATGATAGCGACAGAGTTATTACATGGAATTACAGAGTATCCGGCAATAAATTAGTTTTGGGAAGTGACAGCACAATTTATTCGGGAGCAAATCAGTTTATTAAAGATTAGTTTTTAACAAAATAAATTTCATTTAAAACGGCACAAAGTAATTGTGCCGTTTTTTATTTCTAAATGTCTATCAATAAAATATATTATTTAGATACTATTTATTTATAAGCTGCAGCAATAAAACTTTCAAAGAGAATTAATCCATTCCTGCCATTTGGATGCGTCATATCCAAAATCCTTCCCGGAAATCTGAACAAGAAAATTATAAGCAATCTTTCTTTCCTGAGGCCTGTTGGCTTTCAGATAGCCCATAACAAGGTCTCCGCCGTTTTTCAATAAATCGGGTGCTAAAGCCGGCGATATTTTAGTAGCAGTCAAAAGTTCCAATGTGGATGTAAAAGCAAATAAATTCGTTCCGTCAATAATGTAACGGAGAGATTTTATTCCATTACTCCAATCAACATGTCTTTTAACCGAATTGGCGCAATAAATCAATACTTCCCTGGCCATTTCGGAGACTCTGGCATCATTATCCCGCAGACAGTCAATAACAGAAATGAAGAAAGAATCACTATCTGCCCAGTTTATAAGGGAGGCAACAGCCATAATTCTATTAACATAACCGGAATCACTTTTAATAGTAGATAAAGCAAATTCAAAATCATTAAATGTATTGATGCTGCTTAATTCATCCCATACAGTTTGATAATCACCTGATATTTTGTTGAAAGCTTTTACAGTCATCAAAGTTTTATCATCGGTACTTCTAAATTTTATATCATAATAGCATTTTACAGCAGCCTGAAAATGACCATCATCTTTTGAAAATATTTGCTTTAATAAAACCCATTTAGGATTAAGAAGCATACCCCCTTTTTGAGTGTCAAGGTATTTTACTCCGGATTTATATTGTGGTTCTACAACCGTAACAATTGAATATTTTTCCTTCTCAGTCCACTGAACAATTACTACAGAAGCACCTGCAAAACCAAGTTTAGAAGTAATTTCATATGCACAACCGACAATTGGCTTGGTTGGGTTAATCGATCTGATAGAGTCGTATAGCTGCTGTGCTTTCCAATTGTGCAGTCCAATAAATTCAACCTTACCAAAAGGCGTATCAAGCACCTGCGGTTTAACATTACTGCTGAATATTAAAATAAAACAAAAGACTGCTAATAATATTATTTTAAGCATAATTCCCTCTTTTTAAATATGGCGTTTATTTTATAATTGTACCCTGATGAAAAAGCATTTGCCATTTGCCATTATTTTTTTTCCAAATTGAACTTCTTAATGAACGGTTAAGAATTTTATTATCCTTGTTTCTTTTCTCCGCTATATAAGTAACCAGAACACTTTCTTTCTCTATGCCAGAAGCTTTAAAGTTATTTATATCAATAGAATTCGGCTCTTCAATTTTTATAGAAGTAATTGCATCGGTTTTATTATAAATCTTACCTGAGCTGCCGAATTCAATAAACTCATCGGATAAAAGTTCTTTAATCTCTTCAGCCGATTTTCTTACTTCCGGTTTAAGAAGTTTCTCTTCGAGAAATAAAAGTTCATTTTCAATTTCTTTATTCATCAATTTGCCCTGATAAATCCTTTTATTTATTTCTGAATCCTTTATATGGTTCAAGAAGATATTTTTTGATATTTTCTCTATTTATAACCAGGCCGAATTGGGTATGTGTCATTGATTCATTTGTACTATAATCCAGAGCCTTCTTATAAAATTCGACTGCCTCTCCCCTTTTCGCCCGCTCGTCAGCAAGCAGACCCTTCCAGCAGTAAGCAGTCATTAAGCTTGTACTGTCTGTATTATTTTTAGGAGAACCGGTATAGAGTATTACTTTGTCGTAGCACTCAATAGTTTTGTTAAAATCCCCATAATCATAAAACTTCAGCCCTAAATAAAACCAGGAATCCCGATCATTAAGATTGATTTCTTTAGCTGATTTATAAACATCCCATATATCATCCCCCACACCTTGATATGGCAGATGCTGTATGGCTTCTTTAATTTCATTTATTGATTGAGGAATATACTTATTTACCGGGGGCAGCTGATGTTCCGGATCAAATTGAATAGAATCCAGTTTTGCTTTGCTTTCAAATGTTAAAACAGGGTTTATAAGTGCACGGTTTATTTCAGCCTTTTGTGTTGAACCATCTGCAAAGTATGCAAGCACTTTTACAGGCATCAACATTTTTCCCTGATTCTTAAAAACTACTCTTGAACTGAATCCGCCTCCCGATTTTTGATCTGAAGTAATTGACTTTACAGTCAAATACAAATACTTACTTGATCTTATCCACTCTTCAAAGAACCATTTTAAATTTTGTCCTGATACTTCTTCGCAAACCGATTCAAACTGCGCGAACGATAAAGTCTTCCAAAGATATTCCTTATAACATTTTTGCAATGTTTTAATTACTGCATCCCTGCCAATTACCGATTCAAGTGCACTCATAACCGCAAATCCTTTGCCATGTACCACGATATTATTATAATCCCAGTCAATTTTGTCATCCTGCTCTGGAGTTATATCAAGTGTCGTATTCAGATGTTTTAATACACCGCTGTTATAATAGTTATTCTCAATAAAACCCTGATGAATGTTTTCATCCATTTTTTTGCTTTTTATAAACTCCCTGTCTGTATATATTCCAAGCTCTATCCAGAGGAAGGAAGGGTCATTGCCGTCATAAACCGATTCACCCCAGTAATGATGTCCTATCTCATGAGCGGTAATCCACTGCCAAAAGAGAGGGGTTCTTTTATCATACTTTGTCATACCATGAATGACAGCCATACCCGGAGCAAAATTGTATCCGCCCCAGGGTTCCGAGCCGCCGGGAATAATATTAAAATAAGAGAACGGGAATATTCCGTACATTTTTTTATAAAATGGAATCGCTTCAACTGCAATATCAAAAGCAGTTTGGGCAACTTTTATGCCTCCTTTAGGATAAAGAACGGAAATTAAAACCCCTTGAACTTCTTTAGAGAGGATTTGATGCTCTCTGCCTAGAAACACTGCAAACTGGCTGATGTTTTTACCTATGTATGAACCGCTCTTTTTATCCAATCTTCCGGTTACGGCAATTGTAAAATTTGAAGGATATTTAATTTTAACATTATAATCATCCGGGGTCTTTAATCCATCCCACCATATTCTGGGATAGGCTCCGCTCTGAAAGGTTACAGCATCATAATTTTTTGTAGTGAAAAATTTTCCCGAATCGAATTTAAATTCAAGTTCTACTTTTTCCCCCGGTTTAGCAGGTTTAATTAATTCATATAAATAAATATTATCTATTTTCTGGGCGGCATCATTAACCAGCCTCATTTTCTTATTATTTTGAAATGCTTGTAAACTGCTGTTTCTTTCTTCCGAAAATTTAACTGCTATTAATTCAAGATTTTTTCTTCCCGGATTAATGAACTTAACTTTACTGCTTCCTTTAATATCGCAATTTACCGTATCGATTTCTATAACCATATTATATACTGCTTTGGGCGGTATAACCGGCACCCAATAGGATTTTTGAGCACTTGTAATAACAGGGAGACTAAAAAGACATAATGCGGTTAAGACAATGGTTAATCTGTTCTTTATCATAATGCCTCTAAAATAATTATACTTTATAAATTGTTTAGTTTTCGAACGAAATGAATTATTATTTTTATTAATATTTTACTTTTTCTGAAATAATACCAATATCAGACAGCTAACCTATTTATTTAAGCCTATATATTAGACTATTTATTTTTATAAATGTTACAATTTTTTGAAATGTGTGTTGCAATTTTAAAAGCACAGCAGTACATGGTTATTTTTATAAAAATAATAATTATAAGCCGGGTTTAATAATTATCCCTTTATTTTCAACGCCGTTTATTTTGATGGTAACAGGTTTATCGCAATAAATATGTTTAACGAATTCTTTTTCTTCAGAAACTTGCTGCGCCAAAAGCCAGTCCCAGTCAATAAAGCCATTATCCGTAAACTGGTCAACCGTAAAAAATCCGACTCTGAAAGAAGTTAAATTCTGGAAGAAATGAGAACCCTGCGACGGCATTACATTAAAATCCTTAAAGTTAGATTCTACTATAGCACGTACTCCGGAAATCTGTTCCCATGTAATCGGAATTCCAAGCCAAGGATCAAGAGTACCAAGTCTGCCGGATGCAATCAGTATGTATGGTTTTCCTTCATATAGGAGTTGGGAATTAAATTGGTCAATTTCATGAGCAACTTCCATGCTTTTGGAACGGTCAAATTTATTAATATCAACAAAAATAATATCATGAATATTATCGGTTACGCCGTTACCAAGGGCATTATTGCTGCTGCAAATTAATTCTTCTTTATTATGCAGTGCTAAATTTAGTTCTTCAATTTCACTATTCAACACAAGGGGACGCATTTGCAGTAATGCAAATTCTATCGGTTTTTCGGGAGGAACCGATAAATTAACGGCAAACTCAATTTCCACCGGAGATCCCATTCCCCAGCTGCTCATTTCAAGAAGCAGCTGAATAATTTCCGGAAGTTTAATAAGGTCATATTTTAATACGGGGGCCAATGTAAATAAACGCATGCCGTCTCTTGCAACACCATCATAAATAACGTCATTTTCTGCTGAATATGTAGAACCGATTTTTAATAAAGTCTTATCTTTATCAGCTTCGGAAATGTGAAATTTCTGCACAAGCTCATCACCATAAGCTAAAAACCTGTCCCCAAGTTCTTTAAGATTAAGTGCAAAAAATTCCTGCGGGCTGTATTTTAATGTATCTTCTATGGTTGCAAACTGAAGCAGGTTTTGCGGATACTTGGGACAAAATCTTATAGTGTTTCCTCCTTCAACTATCATTTTACCCAATCCTAATGCAACAGATACAATGCCATCGTCGGAATGAAATGGAGGTGAAGGATAAAAATTAAATGAACGTGCTACTCCGGCCATTTCAGGATAATATTTACCGTTATGTTCAGCACCTATTAAATGCTGAATTATTATTGCCATCTTCTCTTCTTCCAGCCTGTATGAAGTAGCTCTAATATAATCTTTTGATTTTCTGCAATAGACGGAAAAATAGATCTGCTTTATTGCGTTCAATAATTGAGCAAGACGTACCTGCGGATCATGATGATTGTTTGGCAACATTATTGTATCATACACACCTGCAAATGGTTGTCCCTGTGAATCTTCAAGCAAACTTGAAGAACGCACTGCTATTGGCTCTGTAACAATATTTAAATAAGCCTTTAAATCATTAATAACCTGATTAGGAAATTTATCTGCTTCTATAAATTGAGTAAACAAATTATCGTCTTCATAAGACTTAAGGGCATTATCCCTTAACGAATTTTCCTCTATAAACTGGTCAAAGACATCTGTACCTATTACAACTCCGGAAGGGACAAATATTTCCGTACCTTTAAATTTATTCCTAATTTCGAAATTGCTTAACAAATTATTTACAAAACCTAAACCGCGGGCTTTACCGCCTAGTGATCCGCTTCCAATTCTTGCAAATGTATTCTTTTTATCGAATGTAATTTTATCAAAATCGGAAATAACTCCAATATGGCGCGATGTTCTGAAATCGTGGACATAATAAATTAGTAATTCCCGTAATTCCTGAAGAGATTTAAAATCGGTTACCTTTTTAGGCCTTAGTTTATGTGCAAGCCAGAACTCAGTTCTTGCCTTAAGCCAGTTAGAAAAGTGGTTTCTGGATGCATGATATATCAGGCTTGAATCGGGTATTATTTTTAACTGCTCTTCCAGTTCCAAAAGATTTGCTGCTTTACCGTAATATTGTTTTGTTTCATCTCTGAATATAAAATCGCCGAAGCCGAAATAATTCTTCATGAATTCGCTTACTTCATGTAACAATGTTGGTGATTCCTTAACAACGAACGAAGCTCCGAGCGATAATGCAATTTCTTCATATACAGGAATACTTGACTGAAGCAGGATTGGAATATCTTCATAGCGCGATTTTACTTTTTCGCAAAACTCAATCCCGGCAGTAGGATCCGACTTCCCGTTATGATAAAAATCTATATCCGATATAATACCTAAAACATATTCTTCATATTTCTGATAATAATCCCATGCTTCTTCATAAGTGGAACAGAGAATAATTTTAGGCCTTGCCCTCATTCTTAAAAACTTGTGCGAAACGTTAATGCTTTCCTGCATTAACTCCTGCGATTGCTGCAATGTTTCTTTGTAAATTAATGGAAGAAATGAAGAATAGAACCTGACATTATCTTCAATAACAATTATTATCTGAACTCCCGCAGACTTAGTGTCATGCTCAACATTTAGTTTATCTTCAAGGTACTTTATAATACCTAGAATAATTTTATAATCCCCCTGCCACATAAAAGCTTTATCAAAAATAGAAAAATCCTTATGAGCTAACAAGTCGAGCATCGGACGGTTATCGTAACCAAGCAGTACAATTGGCATATTGCGGTTAAGTGATTTAATTTCTTTTGCAAAATTAATTGCCGGCATATCTTCAATATGAGGAGTAATAATAATCAGGTCGAATCTGTTTTCTTCTTTTATTAATTCAAGAGCTTCCCTACCTGAAGAGCATTGTACAAGCTCAGGAGAATGGCTAAGATTCAATCCTTGATATTCTTTTCTTATTAACTCATACAGCCTGCCGTCTTCTTCAAATATGTAAGAATCATACAGACTGGATACCAGTAAAATATCCCTGATCCGGAACCGCAAAAGGTTATGGAAGTCCTGGAACTTGGAGTACTTGCTTTTTTTTATAAATTCTTCGTTCGATTTTTTAAAAGATGAATTCATTTTATGAACTAGTTTGGTTTTTATGGTCGTAATAACAAGAAGGGCGCGTATGGCGCCCTTCTCATTAAAGATTTATTAGAATTAAACAATACCCTGATCGAGCATTGAGTTAGCAACTTTCAAGAAACCGCCGATATTAGCACCGTTAACATAATTGCCAGGTGTGCCATATTTTTCAGCTGTTTCAACGCATGTTTTATGAATGCTCTTCATAATACCATGTAAGCGCTGATCAACTTCTTCTCTTGTCCAGCTTAAGCGTAAGCTGTTCTGTGACATTTCAAGGCCTGATGTAGCAACGCCGCCTGCATTTGCAGCTTTGCCAGGACCGTAAAGAATCTTAGCATCAACGAACTGATTGATACCTTCAATTGAGGTAGGCATGTTAGCGCCTTCTGATACGCAATAAACGCCGTTCTTTAATAAGTTAGCAGCGTCTTTGCCGTTGATTTCATTCTGTGTTGCACTTGGGAAAGCGCAATCAGCTTTATGATTCCACAATGGATTGAATTCAGCACCTGGTTTAATTTGTGTAAATACAGAACCTTTAAATTTGTCTGCATATTCACTCATTCTGCCGCGGCGAACGTTCTTAAGATCCATAACGAAAGCTAATTTTTCAGCAGTGATGCCTGCTTCGTCATAAATGTAACCATTAGAATCTGAAAGTGTTAATACTTTACCGCCGAGCTGTAATATTTTTTCAACGGTGTACTGAGCAACGTTACCGCTGCCGGATACTAAGCATTTCTTTCCTTCTAATGTCTGTTTCTTTGTTCCGAGCATTTCTGCTGCAAAGTATACTGAACCGTAACCGGTAGCTTCAGGACGAATTAAAGAACCGCCCCAGTTCAAGCCTTTACCTGTTAATACGCCAGTGAATTCATTGCGTAATTTTTTGTACTGGCCAAACATGAAACCGATTTCTCTTCCGCCAACACCGATATCGCCTGCAGGAACGTCTGTATTCGGGCCGATGTGCCTGAATAATTCGCTCATGAAAGCCTGGCAGAAACGCATAACTTCGTTATCGCTCTTTCCTTTAGGATCGAAATCTGATCCGCCTTTACCACCGCCCATAGGGAGTGTGGTTAAGCTGTTTTTGAATACTTGTTCGAAAGCTAAGAATTTTAAGATGCCAAGGTTTACTGATGGGTGGAAACGTAATCCGCCTTTGTAAGGTCCAATAGCGCTGTTCATTTCAATTCTGAAACCGCGATTTACCTGTACTTCTCCTTTATCATTTACCCAAGGAACTCTGAACATCATTAAACGTTCAGGTTCAACTATTCTTTCAAGGATTTTTGCTGAGCGGTACTCTGGGTGTCTTTCAAGTACTACTGATAATGATTGTACAACTTCATATACTGCCTGATGGAATTCAGGTTCGGCCGGGTTTTTTGCTTTTACCAGAGCCATAAGTTCATTAACATATTCTGACATGTCATTTACTCCACAAATTTGTTTAGTGTAATGTGTAAGTTATTTATTGTTTGAGGCTTAGTGATAAGCTTTATTTCTGCAATGGAATTGAAAATCTGATTAGACTGGTTTGTTCTAAGAAGTAAATTATTATGAAGAAAACTTCTAAACATCGTGATCGAAAAAATGCTGCACTTACCCAAAAAAGAAATCCTTAGAATGATACATTTCTGACACAAGTAAATTAACTTCGTTAATCCATTTAAGCAAGGAAAAAAAGAAAAATTAAACGATTATTTTTCATATAAATTCCTTTTTCGACGTTTAGTCTTATATTGCCTCACTTTGAAATCGTTTTGCCTTATTTTATGCACAGTTTGCCTTGTTTTTTTTAATTAAATTTGTTCCTTTATTGAGGTACAACTGTAAAAATTTTTAACACTTTATTTTGGTTTTAGACTATAAACAGTTCAATATATTGAATTGTAAATACCTCATTTTCAATGTTATATTTATCGCTGTTTTATTACTTTGTGAAATCAAAATATATTCGATTTTTTTATCCCCTCCGGTGAATTTCCTCTTTCACTGAATTAGTTTAACTAACTGCTTCAATTTGCAATCTAAGAATAATATGAGGAAATTTAAGCGCTAAAATTATGGAGTTAATGTGAAGGCCGATAAAAAAAAGAACAAACCCAAACAGCTTTTAAATTCTAAGAAAAAAAGTATAGACAAAAAAAAATATTTGTACCTTGGTTCCGCAGTTATTCTTATTGCTGCTGCACTTTTATTTTATTTTCTTAGAGATAATAAACCGTTATTTAACGAGGAACTGGCTTATAAAGATCTTAAAGCCCAGTGCGATTTCGGCCCGCGCGTTCCCGGCACCGATGCCCATGAAAAAGCTCATAAATTCATAGTGGAAAATCTTAAAAAATATACCGACCTTGTTAGCGAACAAGCATTTACTTATAAAGACAAACACGATACAGCCAAAATCTGGAACGGGTGCAACATTGTTGCCTCCTTTAATAAAGATAAAGCTGCAAGAGTTCTATTATGTGCCCATTGGGATTCACGCCCCTGGGCCGATAATGACCCGGATAAATCAAAACAAACTGAACCTGTTATGGGAGCTAATGACGGCGCATCAGGCGTTGCCGTACTTCTTGAAATTGCACGCCTCCTTTCAATTCAAAAACCTGATGTAGGCGTTGACCTTGTATTCTTTGACCTTGAAGATATAGGCGATTATCAGGCAGATGAAGGGCATCCCGATTATAATCCTTTTGCAGTAGGCGCTGAATATTTTCTTAAAATGAATCCTGATTATGTACCTGCATGGGGAATTCTGCTTGATATGGTAGGGGACAAAGATTTGGCAATTCCAAAAGAAACCAATTCTGTTAGCCGTGCGAGTTCGGTGCTTGATAAGGTTTGGCAGGCAGCTAAAAAGCTTGGCATAAAAGAATTCAAGGATGAAGACGGCGGTAGTGTTGGAGATGACCATATTCCATTCCTCAAAAAATTCATTCCGGTTGCCGATCTCGTTCAAACCCCTTTTCCGGAATACTGGCATACAACTCATGATACACCCGATAAATGCAGCGCTGAGAGCCTCTCTAAGATTGGCAGGGTGCTTGTTGAAGTAATATATAACGAGAAATAAAAAGAAAGCCGCTCTAATTGAGCGGCTTTTTTGTAAGCTTTAAATTTCTATTTATACTCATCATAATTCATAATGTACTTCCACCAGTTGTTAAGTTTGCCATCAATGGAGCCTATTGCGCGTGGTATATGCCTGAACCACCAGATATGATGTAACCGCATATCCCCATTCCCCCATTCTTCACAGTTTACAGTACTTTTTTTACCGGTAAGGTTTGGATAATTATACCAGTCATCACAATAGCTTTCAACATAAGTCTTATTCCCCCATTCATAGTCTTTTTGACTGTTGGGTGCAAAGTGAATATTCCCTACGTTCGATTTTCCCTTTAATTCTTTATCGTATAAAGTAAATTTATTCCATTGGGTGTTTTCATTAGCTTCCCAAGTTCCATACAAGTGCCAAATAATAGATTCCGATCTGTGGCCGAGGTCTTCGAGCATACAGTCATCTTTTCGTTCGTAATTAAATCCCATGATAATAAACTTACGCAAACATTTAACATCTGTAAGGGGATCCGAATTACAGTAATATGCGCCATCTCCAACCATAATAGATTCATACCATGAAAAACCGGGAGCCCCGAATAACCATACTTCATCAATTTTATGATTTTCTATTTTATCAATGATGCTGAATTCCTCTATAATTTTCTTATAATCCCGGGCATCATCTTTAAATTTCTTAGTAGACCATGCGTTCATGAAACTTTCTTCATCATACCTGAATCCAGTAACATGGACCGGGAATCCATTAACTTCATGCCTTTCGGTTATTTTATATTCGACTAAGCCCCAGCTTGCTTCATTTACATCTTTAATATATTGTTCGGCAAGTTTATCCGGGTCATTCCAGTTATATACCTGCGTAAGTTTTTTATTCTCTTTAGACTTAATAACCGGATTATAAATAATAACCATTACTTTCTTAACTATTTTTGCTGTGTCATATATAGTTGGTGAAGAATTTGACTGAGCTATAATATTAGTAAGGTAAGCCGTAAAAAAGAAAAAAGAAATTAATAAACAAAACAACCTGTTTTTTTTCATTATTGCTCCTATTCTGCAATTTAATTGTCATAAAATAATTCTATTAAGATTAAGGGGCAAAATATTTTAATTAATGAATAAATAAAAAACCCCGGGAATATGGTTACTATTACCGGGGCTATAAAACCTTATTAAAAGGTTATGCTTTATTTTGTCAGCATTTTTTTAGTTGCATCCATAGAAATATCAACATTAAAATAGAGTTTGTATTCTTCCCCTGTTTTATTGTTTTTAACTTTCAATATATCGAACTGGTGTCCATCCTGTGAAATTAAACTTTGCTCCTGGCTTACAAAACCTTGCGAGCGGATGAAATCATATTCCTCATCTACAGCAATTACAATAAAAGCTGACTGGGGCGTTAATCCGTCCCCTGCCTGATAAAATGATTTAAGTAAACCGGAATAAATTTTACCTTCATAATTGGCTTTTACAGTATCGGCCATTTTGTTATAAAGGTATTTTTCAAGTCCGTGTGCCTGAATATTAACAAAATCGGTTTTCAAAATGCCGTCAAGTAAATCCAATGCTTCTTTGTATTTTTGGTCCTGAATATTGGTTAATACCTGCTGCATAACATCATCTTTTACACTGTATGGTTTGTAGTCTGTTGTTTTTGTGTATGCCATTCTCAAAGCAAAGAAGTTTGTATTACCGGTTTTTGTCCATAGATCAAGAAGCTTCGTATAATCATCTGCTGTCATTTTTTGAATTATTTTGAAAACTTCGTAATTAGATGATTGAGTATTATTCGATTCTTCCTTTGTATTCTGAGACAATACGGAACTTGTAATAACGAATACGAAAAGAATTAAATATTTTAAACATCCTTTCATTTTACCTCCATTATATAAATTTTGTACAATTATTCTCCGGGAAGAAAAATTGTTCATAAATATCTGCAGAAAAATCGCAAATGAAATATTAAAATAAAATGCAATAAATTATGCACTATAACTAAATTCCTTAAAAAAGCCCTTAAAATCCATGTCATTTCGAAAAATCAATTTATATATGAACAATTAAAAACTTGAAGTAACATGGTTAATCTATTTCCCCTGGTTAAATTCTTTAATTTCTTCCTTACTGCCTGCCATCTTTTTAGCTGCCCCGAGAAGTAGATCTATATTAAAGAATATATTATAATCTTTGCCGTCTTTTTTATTAAGAACTGTAAGAATGTCGAACTTATACCCGTCGAAGGAAGTGGGATTTTGCCCTTTCACCTGCCAGTTAAATGATTTAAGCAGGCTCGATTCTTCTTCTACATTTATTACAATAAATGCCGTTTTGGCTGATTGACCGTTCCCGCTTGCAATAATGGATTTTAATAAATTGCTATATATGTTATGATGCATTTTGAAATTAACAGAATCTTTTAGCTTTTGATATATATTACTTAGTGCAAGATGCGCCTGAATATTCACATAATTTGTCTTTAGCAACTCATCCAACACCTTAATAGCTTCCTTGTAATTTCCGATAGTATAATATTGAAATGCTTCCTTTATGGACGTTTCATAGGCATTAGACAAAGGATTATAATTTTTAGTAGTTGTAAAGGCAAGTCTAAGTTTTAAGTAATTAGTTGAACCTGTTCTTTTTAGACTATCAAGTAAATGAGTGTAATCCGAAGGGGTTAAATTTTCAACGGTTTTTAATATTGCATAATTAGACCCTTTGTCCACATTACTCTTTTGGCAAATTCCATTTGAAATGAAAAGAAAGACAAAAAATAATATACCAGAGAAAAAAACTTTCATTTTACCATCCGTTCTTTATATAATCTTAAAAATGAAATAAGAATTCTTATTAATGTTATAATATAAAAAAAATAGTTAAATAAAAATCGGTAAAACAATTGAAATAACATAATTTGCAAAAAATCTTTAAACAGAACAGAAATCAAGCTTTTTCAGAGAATTCAGCCTGCAATAAAACCCGAAAGCAAGGTATAAAAACTATCCGGGTTGTCATTCATCATACCGTGCCCGCTTTTAGGCACCATAATTTCTGGAATAGGTTTAAGTTGTTTGCGGACCGGCATTGCAAAGTTGCCCTGCCCCCAGAAATAGCACTTTTTGCATGCCAAAGATTTGAATTTTGCAAGCAGTTCTCCGCTGTCGGAATACTTAACCAGGGATTTAGAACTCTTGTAAATTGCGTTAGCATTGCTTTCATTAAATCTTAACTGAACATGGTTCTCAAATTCTAATTTTTGCCTTGGGAAAATGATGTTTTTATATTCATCATAATCGGAATTTGCAATTCCGCGGCTTAAAATACCGCAATCAGAATCAATCAAATTTCCTTCCATATTAGCAAATGAAATTACCCTTTTAAAAAAGTTTTCTGATAGCAAGAGAGCTATTGCTCCTCCCATACTGTGTGCTGCAATATGGATACTTATATTGGGCAGGTCATTTAACAACTTCTCAATAGTATCTGCCTGCGCCTGCATTGTATAAGAGAAGTTTTCCGGTTTATCAGATTTTCCAAAACCTAAGAAGTCTATAAAAAGTAAAGACTTCCCCGGGAAATAATCTTTATCATATATATTTCTATATATATCGGATGAACAACCCAACCCATGAAGAAATACAATTATTTCACCAGATTCTTTCTTATAATCACATTTGAAATATATATTTCCTTCGGGCAGGCTATAAGTATATTCATGCAGACCTTCGTTCAATTTAAGCATAAACCCAAAGACCTTCTATAATTATTTTCTAATGTTCGTAATAAATTATTATGTCTAAAATAAAAAAATAACTAATTTTTATATTATAATAAAAGCACTGAAGGCAGTAATGTTAAAATACCTGATGATGTTTCTATCCCTTTACTTGCAGGCACCCCGAATTATTGGACAGGGCAATGGAATTAAAATTACTTTTTCCGGCGATGTTATGTTCGATAAAAGTATAAGGAGAATAATAAAGGAAAAAGGGGACGACTATCTTCTCCGCTATGCTAAGAATATATTTGCCGAATATGATTATAATATTGTGAACCTTGAGTGCCCCATAACAAATAAAACGAAGGCTGCCGTAAAACAATATACATATAAAGCCGATTCTAATTCCCTATTAATTCTTAAAAAAGCAGGAGTTACACATACGGGTATTCCCAATAACCATAGTATGGATTATTTTATGGCCGGATTGGAAGATACCTATAAATATTTGATTAAGTACGGTTTAGTCCCGGTTGGTTTAGGAAAGGACATAAAAACCGCATGCCGCCCTGTTTTAATAATAAAGGGGCTGGATACTGCCGCTCTATTTGCATCAACTTCAATGTATAATGGAACTGAAAAAGGGAGTGCAGCAATCTGTAACTGCAGCATTTATGAACTAGCTGAGCTTGTAAAGAAGTATAAAGATTTGCATCCGCACTACATGATATTTGTTTCACTTCATTGGGGAGTTGAATATACCAGAATTCCCACTACAGAACAGGTCCATTGCGCAAGGATGTTAATTGACTCCGGTGCCGAAGCAGTAATCGGGCATCATCCGCACGTTATTCAGCAAATAGAATTTTACAAAGGGAAGTTAATATTATACAGCCTGGGCAACCTTGTATTTGAACAGTTCCGGCCTGTGACAAAATATGGTATGTTTGCCGGTTTTTCTAAAACCGGTTCAGGTGGTTTAAGTATTATGTTGTACCCAATTAAAATTGTTGAATCGAGCCCATTAATTCTTAGCCAGAAAGAAAAGGATAATGTAAAAAAAGAACTGCTGCAGATTTCACCTACTGTTAAAATTACAGACACAAGAGACGGGTGGCTGGTTGAACCAAAATCAATTGTTCTAAAGAAGAAACATGAAAAATAAGTGATATACAGTAATTAGACCCTTAATATTAATATGCTGGAGAGTAAGATACTTTTTATAATTTTTTAATTTAATCCTGCCTATAGCTATAAAATGGAAAAAGTATTATTTTATTAAATACATTATTTTGTAATATATCTCATATAGAGCTAAAATTTTTATTTATTTTGTTTCAAATAACAGCTGATAAAATTACATAAAATAAATTGTATCTGGTTTTGTTAAGAATGAATTAAAATTTTTAATAAAGGGGGATATATGAAACAATATTTAACTGTCTTTTGGGTTAGCTGTTTATTTACTATTGCTCTAAGTGCACAGCAGCCTTGGTCAATACAAAATCCAAAACCTACTTATAACAATCTTAATTCCATTTATTGTGTGGACGTAAATAACTTATGGGTTGTAGGGCTTAACGGAACATTACTGCATACTGCAACCGGGGGCGCAAGCGGAGATGATGAAAATAGCGGTACTACTGAATATTTATCTTCAACATATTTTTATAATCTTAATATTGGATGGATTGTAGGAACAAACGGAGTTATTAAAAAAACAACCGATGGAGGTACAACATGGACATTACAGCCCAGCGGTACCTCAGAAGCCCTCTATGCCGTCCGTTTTGCCGACAATAATAACGGGTGGGCAGCAGGCGATAACGGTACCATCCTTAAGACTACCGACGGAGGTACATACTGGTCATCACAAACAAGCCCTATCACTGTAACTTTGTATTCCATTTCATGTGTCGATGTTAACACCTGTTATATCTCGGGTGCATCAAATAAAATAATTAAAACAACAAATGGCGGCACCAATTGGTCATCCTCATCTGTATCAGATACATTTCTTGATTTTTATTCTATCACTTTTACATCTGCATCTTTGGGATGGGTTGTTGGTGATAATGGATCTGTTTTTAGAACAACTGATGGGGGCTCTTCATGGTCTGTCCAGTCAAGCGGTACTATTTCCCTGCTGCTGTCTGTAAGTTTCAGAGACGGCAGTAATGGAATGATTTCGGGATCGGGAGGAACAATACTTAAAACCACCGATGGCGGTTCAAATTGGTCCGATATTTCACCAGGAGTAGTAGAGGATTTAAATTCTATTTTCTATGTGAATTCTACAGTTGCTTATGCAATTGGTTCATTCGGACAAATATTAAAAACTACTGACGGAGGTTCTTCTTGGAATAGCTTACGGCATGGTGTAACAAACTCTCTTTATTCAGTCTCCTTTGGAGATGTTAATTACGTATGGGTTACAGGAGCTAAAGGATTAATTCTTTTTTCGAATGACGGCGGCATCAACTGGGGACCTCAAACAAGCGGAGTTGAATTTGATTTATACTCAGTTAAATTCATTGATAATAATACAGGCTGGGCAGCAGGCAATCTGGGTACAATTTTGAAAACATCCAACAGAGGTATTACATGGAGTACACAATCCAGCGGCATTCTAAAAACATTGTATGGTATTTATTTCACCGATGCTTCATATGGATGGGCTGTAGGCGAAGAAGGAACGATATTAAATACAACTGACGGAGGATCAAATTGGTCCAATCAGGTCAGCGGAGTTGAACAGGCATTATATGGAGTGAGATTTGTCAGCAGAAATGTCGGTTGGGCTGTAGGTGACGGGAATAAAATATTAAAAACTACTAACGGCGGTGCCACATGGAATGCTCAGACAGCCCCCTCGGCAGCTACGCTTTTTTCAGTGTTTAGTTTTGATGGAACTATTGCATGGACAGTTGGCGCGCCAGGCACATTGTTTAAAACTACCGATGGCGGAGGCAACTGGTCCGAGATTATAGTTCCCTCAACAGAAGTACTTACTTCCGTTTTCTTTAGCAGTATAAATGTTGGCTATATAACAGGAACCGGAGGCACAATCCTCAAAACTTCTAATGGAGGATCTGATTGGACTTCAGTAGGAAGCGGTATTGGTATAAAATTATCCGGATCTTGTTTCTGGGATGATAATAATGGTTTAGTCGTCGGTGATTTCGGTGCAATTCTTAAAACCTTTTCAGGAGGAGGAGTTGGTATTTCAGATTTATTCAAAAATAATCTTCCCTCTTCTTATTCCATTTCTCAAAATTACCCTAATCCTTTTAATCCCTCTACTGTTATAAACTATACACTGACAAAAACTGCTAATGTGTCTATTAAAGTATATGACATGCTTGGCAGGGAAATTACCACATTAATTAATGAAGAAAAACCGGCAGGTTCGTATAATGTAAAATTCGAGGCGCGGGGACTTTCAAGCGGAGTTTATCTTTACAGAATAACGGCGGGCGATTATGTGGCAACAAAAAAAATGATATTATTGAAGTAGCTTTTACAATTTACTAATTACAGAATAAATTTATAGTGACTATGTTAAATGCAATAACACACAGAAAAAGCGAGTTGGCATTTTCAGACAAACCTGTTGAAAAGGACAAGATCAGCTCTATTTTTGAAGCAGTAAGGTGGGCGCCTTCCGGTTACAATGCACAACCTTGGCGATATATATACTCTTGTAAAGGAGAAGCTGCTTATAATAATATATTAAGTTCATTGGCCGAAGGCAATAAAGCGTGGGCCCAAAATGCACCTATACTTGTTTTATCAATTATGCATACAGAATATGTAATAAACGGGAAAGTAATTTCTTCAAGTTATGCTCTTCATGATGCAGGGATTGCCAATGCATATTTGATGCTTCAGGCAGAAGAACTTGGCCTTGCAACGCATCCTATGGGGGGCTTTGACAAACAAAAAATAATATCTTTCTTTAAACTGCCGGATAAATATGAACCTGTTCTTGTAATTGCTTTAGGCTATCGGGGCGATGTAAATTCACTTATGCCTGAACTACAGCAGCGTGCTAAGAGAGCCCGTATAAGAAAAGAAGTGGAAGATTTTACGGATAAAAACAAATTGTTAGTGTAGTACTCTTCCATATTTATAATAAAAATGCGCTTCATGATGGGGCGCATTTTTTGTACAACAGTAATTTTATTTTCTTAATTTATGCAGCGGAGTTACTATTGCGGTTAAATCTAATAATATATAAAGTTTATCTTCCGATTTCATTACAGCTTTAATGAAATTAGATTTATCTGTCTCTCCAAAATCAGGTGCAAGATCTATATCGCCTGCTTTAACATCACTTACAACATCTACATCGTCCACAATTAAACCCACTCGCATCTTGGCGGCATCCATCTCTTCCTCAATAATAACTATTCTTGTTTTAGCACCATATTCAATTTCTGCCATACCTATTTTCAATCTTAGATCAAGGACTGGTACAACACTTCCGCGCAGATTTATTACTCCTTTAACAAAATTAGGCGTGTTAGGAACCTTCGTAATAGGGACCACTTTAATTATTTCTATAATTCTGAGAATTTCTATTCCGAATCCTTCTGCACCAAGATTAAACTTAAGATACTTTCCTTCCATGTTCAGCAGTTCTTTTTTCCTGACATCTACAACCCGATTCTCTGCTTTATGCGTAATTCCCTTGATATTATCAGTTATATACTTTTCACTGACGCAGCTTGTTGCATCAGATTTATCCTGATCCGAGCAAACGGCCTCTGCAAATTTAAGATCAACAAATTTATCAAGATTAATAATTGAGCCCATACCCATTTTATCGTGCATATAATGCTGAATAAAATTAAGATCTTCTTTGACTGGGTAAAGGTTGTTGGTTTTTATTCCTTTAGGTTCAGTAAGAACATTCTTAAGAATCGGCACCTTTAATCCCAGTTCTTTTGTAGGGTCTAAAAATTCAACAGCTATTTCAGCAGCAAAGCCGGGCTTTTGATCTATTATTTTCCCTGCTTGTACAATATATTTTGTAAACTCCTTAATTGCCTCCGGATGTTTTTCAATAAAATCTTCCTGGACTGCAAGAACGCAGCAAGGATGGTTTTCCCATATATCGCTTGAGAGAAATTGCAGTTCTGAATTTCCTTCCGCAATGGACTTAGTGCCGAGAGGTTCTGCAACTAAAAATCCGCTTGCCTTTGGATTGCCTGCAAGAAATTCCCCCATTTTAACAGGAGCAACAACTTCGAACTCAACATCAACATTTTTTTCTCCTGAAGCACCCGGATTGAGGCCCTGATTATGAAAATAGAGATGCCCCAGCATGTTATGTACTGACATGAAATGTGGAATAAAAAATGATTTATTTTTAAAAAATTCGGGCCCATGTACTTCACCCCCCATTTTATTCCGGACACAGATGCTTCCATTTTTATGTGCAAACAGAATTAACTTTAGAGGCACTCCATAATTAAAAAGATCCATTGCAAGAGGTGCAAGAATAAATGCTGCATCGGCTGTTCCATTTTCAAGGGATTTTGCAACTGCATTCCAGCTTGGAAGGCATTCAGTTTCAAGCTCAAAATATTTCGGAACTATTTCATTCCTTTTAATAAGATTTTTCAAAACGCCTAACGTAAGGTGGTCTGTAATCTGAATATGTATTGCCTTAATAATTACCTTACCCGAGGTTCCCGTCTTTATTTCCCTTTTATATTCTTTTTTGTTTTCTTCTTTGTTTATGCCGAAAGCTTCAGATATTTTTTCTTCTAATTCCTCTTTATTAAAAGGTTTAGCAATAAAACTACTAACGCCGGCTTTAGAGGCTTTTTCAATTTCTTTTTTTTCACCACGCCCGGTAGCCATAAGGAACGGAATTTCTTTTGTTTCCTTGTTCGCTCTTAACCATTGCAGCAGCTGATATCCATCCATGACAGGCATATTCCAGTCACTTATTATCAGGTCATACTTGGAATCGGACTTAAGAATTTCAATTGCCTGACTCCCGTTTTCTGCCTCATTAATGTTTTTATAATCGAGGGAGTGTAAAGTTTTAATTTCCAGTTTCCGCATAACGGAAGCATCTTCAACCAATAAAATTCTGATATCTTTGTGTAGTTTCATCTTTAGCCACTTATTCCGGTCTTATTTAAAATTAAGAAATTAGATTGTATTTCTGCTGAGATCTATTTTACGTTCTGCAAAGTTTTGTAAATCGGTATTTAAGTATCTGTTTACCAGATAAAATTCCTCCATAATTCAACGGCACAAATTTCTTCATAATTATTATCGAAAATTTATTCCCTTTTTCAACTTAATTAAGTGAAAAAATATTTTTTTTGAATGATTTGAGGTTGAATTTCAACAAAAAAGGATATGAGGTATCCCTTAGTTTAAATTGTTAAGATTAGAACGACTTAATTATTCTCCGAATTGATATTTACATTAATCGGCGGGCAATATTATTAACCAAAATAAAAAAGGGCTCGTTTGCGGGCCCTTTTCCAATAAACTAAATTAAAATCAGAATTTTACAGATTCTTTCAACTGAGCTTCGTATAATAAGAGTAATTTATTTACAAAGTCCGATAGAGAAAAATTATCCACAACATGGCGGCGTGCATTTTGGCCGAATTGCCTGCGTAAAGAAGGATGTTCAATTAATTCTTCAACTTTTTCCTTCAATGTAAAATAATTTTCCCTGCCGAACAGGTATGATGTATAATGGTCTAGTGCAATATCGAGAACGCCGTCGGAACTGGTGCATACTGAAGGCAGCCCCATACTCATTGCTTCGACCAATGCCAGGCCGAATGCTTCGGCGTGTGAAGGGAAAACGAAAATATCGAAACAAGCAAGTAATTTCGGAACATCACTTCTGAAACCGGTAAAAATAACATTATCCTTCAATCCGAATTTTTTTACCAGAGATTTAATTTTATTTTCATAATTAATTTCATCGGGGCTGGAGCCACCGACGATCATAAATTTCAGATTTTTATGTTTTTTAACTAAATCCTTTGCGGAGTAGAGAAATTCTTCATGTCCTTTACCCGGGCTTATTCTTCCAGTCATACCTACGATAAGTTCATCGGGGGAAATACCGAATTCTTTTCTTATCTGTAGTTTATTGTATTTGATTGGATCAAATTTTTCCGTATCAATGGAATCATAAAGGAGAACTATTTTATCCGGAGTCAACGGGGTTGTTTCAACAAGATTTTTCTGTATTACTTTGCTAATGGCAATAGCCAGATTAACGCGTTTATATAAAACTCTGTGAAATAAGTCTTTTTTAACAATATTGGAACCTATATGCTTAGTAAATACAAGCGGGGTACGGACATTAGAAAAGGAAAGTGCCGGTACAAGAAGCCATAGGTCTTTTGAAGCCTGTGAATGAATAATGTCAAAATTTCTGAATAGTTTCCTAAACTTGAATATGGAAGAAACTATAGAGACCGGATTTTTCTCTATTACATAAACAGGGATATCCGATCTAACTGATTCAAAATGAATTCTGGAATCTTTGAAACACAGAATTGCCACTTCGCAGCCTGCTTTTTTCAGAATCTGCGAAGTCAGGAGCGTGTACATCTCCATTCCCCCCCAACTCATTGAAAGACAGCTTTGAAGAACTTTCATAAATTAACCTTTCTTTTTTTGAATGAAAACAACTTTATTTAGTTATTAGTTGCTTATTAGACCTAAAAGGTTTAAAGGTTATTTCAAAAATATTTTAGGGTACTATTTTTTGCACTATCTTTTTTAACGATACAGAATTAATCATTAGATTAAATTAAAACCTTTATTCCTGCTTTATTATCGAAATTACCCATTTAATTTTTCAGAAAAGAAAATCTATTTTGAATGAATTTACTATCTTATACAGCCTTAAACCCTCATTTGAGTATAAATATTTTATAAATTTTTCAATTCGCTTTGGATATATGACTATTAGGAAGGCAATTATTGTTTAATTAAATTTTTACGGTTAAAATTTTTGTTATTTATATTTTATACTCTTGTTTTCCGTTGAAACAATTTTACTGTTTGCAATATTTCCTCTTTTTTAATCACTTTTAATGCAAATAAGAGCAGAATATATATCACAATAATTAATACTTTAAGCGGTATTGATAAGCTCCCCGAGTAATAAAGCAAGTAATAAACTGTTATACATGAAATCATTAATGAAAGTATTGAGATAACCTTTTTATATTCATATTTAATTGGATAATACTTTTGTGCCAGAATGAATATCATGCCTGCCATAACTACATAAGCTGCCAAAGTAGCCAGTGCAGCTCCCATAATACCCCCTAAATTACCCTTTAACGGGATTAAAACCAGATTAGCCAATATATTTATGGCAGCGCCTGCTCCTGTAATAATTGGAAGGTACTTATTTTTATTTTCAATATATATACCGGCAGTAAAATTTACATACATTCCATGAAAGATATAGGCTAAAAGTACTACAGGAACAATATGTAAACCACTCCAATACCTTTCCTGAATGATGGAACGGCCGAATATATGGATTGTCATTAGGTTATCAATAAACATACTTAGAACTATCCATACAAGCGAAGCAGCCAATACAAACAGAGTAAGTACTTTTGCAAATATTTCTTTAGCGTTTTTTTCCTTAGCATTTGTTAAAAGAAATGGCTGCCATGCATACTGAAACATGGAAACTATAAGCATCATAAAAATGCCAAGCCTGTAGTTTGCCTGGTATATTCCTAATGCTTCATCGCCTGCTATACGTTGAACAAGCGGACGGTCAATAACCTGAACGATTGTTGCTCCTATGCTGGCCGGGACATACGGTATGCCAAATAAAAGCATCTTTTTAAGTTCTATCTTATTAATTTTTAGAATAAAGAACCGTTTTATCTCCGGCATCAGCATAACGAACGTAATTACCGAAGCTGCAAGATTGCTTATGAATATTCCTTTGATCCCGATTTTAAAAACGAATATGAGAATTACATTTAAAGCAATTTGTATGAAGACATTTGTCATTTTAATTAAAGCAAATAATCTTGCCTTTCTTTGCAGCCTTAAATTTGCAAACGGCACAAGAACAATAGAATCGAAGAGCATAATCCAAATCATATAATAAATTAATGAACTATGCTTATCCGGCACTTTCATTAATTCATTAAACGGATTATGAAGGATAAAAATAAAGATCGAGAATATAACAGAGGTAATAATTACAAAAATAAACGGAGTGGAAAATAAAACTTTTTTATTTTCTTCCGGTGCGTTTGCTGTATATTTCTGAAATGCAACATCCATTCCGTAAATATATAAGATTGAAATGAATGCAATGAAAGCATAGACATTGGAAGACACACCATATTCTTTTGGAATAAAAACATGCGTATAAAAAGGTACTAATAGAAAGTTTAAAAACCGGCTGACTATAGTACTTACTCCATAAATTGCAGTATCTTTTGTAAGCTCTTTTATCTTCTCTATCATTTTACCTTCTTAGAAAGCCTTATCTTCTTCAAAAAAATGTTTTAAGGCATTTAAATAAAATTCGGGAGGGCGCACAGCTTTTTTCGTATCCATTTTCATGAACATATGAGATGTAAAGCCCTGGGTAATTATTTCTTCCGTATCTTTTTTTCTTATTGTATATTCAATTACAAGCTTTGCAGAAAAAATATCTTTTACTGTTGCTTCAATTTCAAGCAAATCATCATATGATGCAGGTTTAAAATATTTAAGTCCGGCTTCAATTAAGGGCAGCTGGTAACCATTCTTTTCAACCTGAGAATAAGGCAAGCCGCAATTTCTAAGCAGCTCTGTCCTCCCGACTTCAAAATATTCAAGATATTTACCGTTATAAACAAATTGCATCTTATCTGTATCGGCATAACGGACCCGCACCAATGTTTTGCTGATAATCATTTTATTCCAAAATTATTAAAATTTATTCTTCAGTAAATACACCTATTTTTCCAAATTTTTCTATTCTTTGGTCAAGGAGTTTCTTGTAATCTTTTTTAATCATATTTTTCAGTTCTTCCATAAGAACTGTTTTTAAAATGGCAGCCATCAATTTATGGTCTTTATGTGCACCGCCTAAAGGTTCAGGAATAATCCTGTCAATAATACCCTGTTCAAGCAGATCCTGGGCAGAAAGCTTTAATGCCTCTGCTGCCTGTTCTTTATAATCCCAGCTTCTCCAAAGAATACTTGAACATGATTCGGGACTGATTACAGAGTACCATGTATTCTGAAGCATAAGAATCCTATCTCCCACGCCTATGCCGAGAGCACCGCCGCTTGCGCCTTCGCCAATAACCACTACTATAATAGGTACCCTAAGGCGGCTCATTTCCATAAGATTGCGGGCTATTGCCTCTGCCTGCCCCCTTTCTTCAGCTTCAATACCGGGAAATGCACCGGGAGTGTCTATAAATGTAATTACAGGTTTATTATATTTTTCGGCAAGTTTCATTAAACGCATTGCTTTCCGGTACCCTTCGGGATTCATCATACCAAAGTTTCTGTAAACATTGGATTTAGTATCCCTCCCTTTCTGCTGCCCTATTAGCATAACTTTGTAATCACCAATTTTGCAGAAGCCGCCAATAACAGCCTTATCATCCCCCATCAGGCGGTCGCCGTGAAGTTCAATAAAGTCATCAGTTATCATGTAAATATAATCAAGCGTATAAGGCCTTTCAGGGTGCCTTGCCATTTGCACTCTCTGCCACCGTGTCAGGTTATCATAAATCGACTTCTTTAATTGATTTACCTTTTCTTCAAGATTTTTAATTTCTTCTTTTATATCAAGGCTATCTTCAAGCTTTTTCATTTCAGCAACTTTATTTTCAAGCTCGAAAATAGGTTTTTCAAAATCCAATATATATTTGCTCATAATTATTCTCCGTAAAACATTTTTGAAAAAGATTTTCCCAGAATTTCTAAATCAAGCCATATATTCTGGTTTTTAGCGTAAAAGATATTAAGTTTTTTATTTTCCTGGATGTCGTCAGTATCTATATTTTCAGTAAACCAAAATCCGGTTAAGCCGGGCTTACCTACAAACAGCCCTTCATAGATTACAGGATACTTAGGCCCAACAAAGCTATATTCGCCCTTAAGTACTTTTGGAGCCTTAAGTATAAATTTTCTTATGCTTCCTATTCTGGGCGTAAACAACTTTTCCAATAGGGCAAAAGGATAGATAAATATCATAATAAAAAATGAAAATGATATATCAAAAATTCTTTTTATTACAATGTGTAAATACCCGGAAATATTGTATTGTATTTTTAAAATTTGAATATCATCCAGCAGCAAGACAGAAGATTTGCCTACCAGGAAATTCAGATCGCTTCCGGCAACGGCAAATTCAACATTTTCACCTCTGCATTGGGCAACTACAGCAAACATTTGTGTATATGAAATTTCTTCGGAAGAAAATATTACTTTGTCGATTCTGTTTTCGGTAATTACTTTCTTAATATTTTCGAAATAACCAATTACGGGGTACTTTTCAATTTCCTGACCGATTAAACTACGTGATTTACCAATCAGCCCAATCACTTGATAAATGTTTGTCATATTTGCATCCAGTTTCTCGGCAAGATGCAACGCATTACCGCCCGAGCCCACAACAAGTGTACGTGCTTTCCTTGATTCTGAAATTAAGCCAATTTTAAATTTGGCTTTGAATATGATTCTCCACAAAGGGAAAATAAAAAATATTATACCGTAGTTTATCAGCAGCAATGCCCTGCTAAATGCTACATCTTTAAAAAAGTATGTAATTGATGAAAGGAGCAAAAGCCCGTAAAAAAGGGAAAGAAGACTTTTTAAAACGGAAATTGAATTCTTTTTATACACGTATGTAAGGGCGGAAACTATAATCTGGATTAAAGCAGGTATGAGATATACCCATGGCTTTGAATTTTGAGGAAAGCTGTAGCCTTTAAGTGAATAATATATTTTTTCGGCTGTAAATAGGGATAATACAAAAAACAAATAATCGATTACTGCTGCAAGTACCGACAGTTTATAAATATTTAAGAATGCTACAAGCTTGCGGACAAATATTGCTGCACGCAGCATTATTTCTACAATAAATGAAAGAGATAAATTCTTTTTAACAAAAAGATGCATGGCATTATAAAATATAGTTGTTTCATCTATACTGCTTCTTTTTGTACTTTCTCCTTTATAATGAATTATTTCCGTTCCGGGAAAGTAATAAACTTTATACCCTGCTTTCTGACATCTGTAACAAAGATCAATATCTTCGCCGTACATAAAGAAATGTTCGTCAAAACCGCCTATTTGCTTATACACATCATTTCTAATAACCATGAACGATCCCGAGATCGCATCAGCTTCGTGTGTTTTATTTTCATCCATATAAGTCATGTTGTATCGGGCAAACAATCTGCTTTTCGGAAAAAGAGAACTCAATCCTGTCATTTTTGTAAATGAAGTCCATGGCCCCGGAAAACTTCTTCTACATGCAAGCTGAAGAGTGCCATCGGGGTTAAGAACTTTACAGCCTGCAATACCGGCATCTTTATGATTATCCAGAAAATCGGCCATTTTAACTAAAGTATCTTCTCTGATTATTGTATCCGGATTTATCAGTAAAATATACTTGCCGGCAGCTTTAGATAAAGCAAGATTATTTGCTGCGCCAAAACCAATATTTGTCTCATTGGCAATTAAATTAATACTAGGGTATTTTTCCTTTATGACGTTAACACTTCCATCTTCCGAAGCATTATCTACTACAAATATTTCTATTGCCAGATTATGTTTTGCTTTTTCAATGGAATTGAGAAGGTTCTGTAAGAACTCCTTTACGTTGAAATTGACAATTATGATAGAAAGGTCAATCATAACAGGTTAATCTAAAAATCCGAAAATACTTCTAAGCCGGAGTTTCCAAACCATAAACACGGCTTCGCGTACAATACTATTATTCATTTTTGATGTGCCATGAACGCGGTCATAAAAAATAATTGGAACTTCAATAATTCTGAAACCTTTTTTCCATGCCTTATAATTCATTTCTATCTGGAAAGAATATCCGTTGGATTTTACTTTTTCCAGTTTAATTGACTCAAGAACAGACCTCCGGAAACATTTAAATCCTCCGGTACAATCTTTAATGGGAATACCGGTTATAACCCGGGAATATATATTTGCAAAATAACTGAGCATTAATCTTCTCAAAGGCCAGTTAACAACATTAACACCGGTTATATACCTGCTGCCGATAATCAGATCATTATTCTGTGCAGCATCAATAAAATTTTTAAGTTCTTTTGGGTCATGCGAAAAATCGGCATCCATCTGAATAGCAAGGTCATACCCGTTTTCAAGCATATATTTAAACCCCGCCACATAAGCAGTACCTAACCCGAGTTTTTTACTCCTCTCAATTAAATTAACTCTGGGATCTTTAGCGGAAACATCTTTAAGATAGGCACCGGTTCCATCGGGGGAGCCGTCATCAACAATTAAAACATTAAAATCGGGGTATGTACCCAAAATAATAGGCACCAGCCTTTTAATGTTATCCAATTCATTAAAAGTTGGAATTATGACTAAAGTTTTCAATTTATTCCCTTTCTAATTTCATTCGTAATGCCCTTTACCGAACAGAACTACAAATATAGTTCTAAAAATAATTTTAAAATCCATACTTAAAGAGATATTCTCAATATAAAAAAGATCATAACGCAATTTAATTCTTACATCTTCAACCGATTCATCATATTTATGTTTAACCTGCGCCCAACCGGTAATGCCGGGACGCACTTTTAACCTTCTTTTATAAAGGGGCAATGCTTCAGAAAGTTTTTCAACAAAATAAGGCCTTTCGGGGCGCGGCCCAACAAAACTCATTTCCCCTTTGATTATATTCAGAATTTGAGGTATTTCATCAATTCTAACTTTTCTGATAAATTTCCCAACCTTTGTTATTCTGGGATCATCCTTTGATGACCAAATAGGCCCTGAAATTTGTTCAGCGTTAAAAATCATAGACCTAAATTTAATAATTTTAAATATTTTTCCATTAAGCCCAATTCTTTCCTGCATATAAAAAACAGGGCCTTTACTTTCCAATTTAATTGCTATGGCGGTTAATATTGTTACCGGTAATGATAGTATAAGCATTATGAATGAAGCGGATACATCAATAAACCGTTTCATAAACTTTTCCCAGTTAGGCATTAATTCGGGATTAATGTCAATAAGAGGGAAACCATAGATTTGAGTTGTATGCGCCTGCCCGCTTATTATCTCGTATAAATCCGGAACGATTTTAAGGGATACATTCATTCCTTCACATTTTGCAATTACTTCGGAAATTATATCTTCTTCATTTTTTTCAAGTGCAAAAACAACTGTTTTAATGTTTTGACTTGTAATTAAACCTTTAATTTCGCCTATGGTTCCTACAAGTTTGCCGTCAAAAAAAGGAATTACTTCTGCCCCGCCTTTTTCATTTATGAAACCTGCTACATCAAGGCCTAATGCCCTGTGCTTTACTATCATCTGGTAAATATTTATTGCGGATGCACCTACCCCAACAACTAATGAATTCCTTCTTCCTATTCCGTTTACAAGAAGGCTTTTCTGGAAAGTTCTTACAATTATTTTTCCTGCACCCACGAAACAAAGAAAAAGAGCCCAGTATATAAAAAGAAATGTAGGAGGTTGTGCCGTTACACCATGAACATAATCATCGTATATAATAAAAAAGAAAATTAAAAATACACCAAGGAATGTAGACTTAAGCAAAGCAAAAAGTTCATCAAAACGGGAGGATGCAAACCAGGTTTTGTACATACCGGTAAATGTAAATATCAGCACCCAATAAAAATATACCGCTGCCATAGTAGATAAGAATTCCGGTTCAATGATTAAATTAAACCATCCGGTTTGAACACGGAAATAAAAGAATATTATCCACGCGAGATTAATGGCAATAAAATCAATGCCAAGAACAAGTGCTATTTCGGCTTTCTTACTCAATTAATTCCTAATTAAATTCTTTAATTATTTTATCAGAAATATAATCACCTATAGCCAGAGATGCAGTGGCCGCCGGTGAAGGTGCATTACATACATGAAGTATATTTTTAGATTCTACAAAATAGAAATCATCAATTAATCCCCCTTTTTTATCACATGCCTGTGCACGGATTCCTGCACCGCCTGTAATTAAATCTTCTTTTTTAATTGAAGGAATTAATTTCTGAAGCGCTTTTGTGAATGCTGATTTATTATAAGACCTGTAGAATTCTCCTAATCCTGTTTTCCAGTATTTAAACATTACCTTTTGGAAACCTCGCCATGCAAATGTTTCCATAGTATCCAAAATGTTAAAAGAAGTTTTAGTATAGCCTTCCCTTTTGAATGATAGTACTGCATTAGGACCTGCTTCTACTCCCCCTTTTATCATTCTTGTGTAATGGACTCCGAGGAATGGAAATGCGGGGTCCGGAACCGGATATATAAGGCCGTTTACAAGAAATTCCTTTTCCGGTTTTATTTTATAATATTCTCCTCTGAAAGGGATTATCTTTAATTCAACCTCGGGATTAGTAAGTTTTGCAATTCTATCCGACTGCAAGCCTGCGCATGAAATTACAACTTTAGTCTGATAAGTATTTTTATTGGTTGAAATATGATAAATATCCCCCATTTTTTTTATTGCTTTCACTTCATCATTGAGGCTTAACAATGCATCATGCTTTTGAATTAATTCCAGGTATTTTCTTGAAACATCAAGGTAATTTATTATTCCTGTGTATGGAACCGAAATACCCTGAATACCTTCAACACAAGGTTCAATTTCTTTCATTTCATCTTTGGATATTTTCTTTATTTCTGTTAAACCATTTTTAATTCCTCGGTCATAAAGGTCATTCATTGCAGGAATTTGATTTTCATTAACCGCAACAATTACTTTACCGCATATATTATATTTAATTTCATGTTTATTGCAAAAATCTAACAACATTTTATTCCCTTTTCTGCAATTAAGAGCCTTTAGACTTCCGGGTTTGTAATAAATGCCCGAATGGATTACTCCGCTATTATTACCGGTTTGATGTTTGCATATATCATCTTCTTTTTCTAGTATCAAAATCTTCAAAGCCGGTTTCTTTTCAAGCAGTTTCAATGCAGTAGCAAGGCCGACAATTCCTGCGCCTATAATTGTAATATCATATTTTGTACTATTCATAAAAATATCCTTGTTTTTTCTATTTTGTCAATAATATTCAAATTACCATATATTGAGCCTGTTTAATACCTCCCTTGGGATCCAATAATTGAGGTAATTATTAAGATTTTCACGGTTTTTTGAGTATATTTTCTATGTTAAAAATAAGAAAATTTTGAAATAGATTTTAATTTATTTACAGTCCAAAAATTAGACAGGTCTTATGATAATTAAAACAGATTGCCGGCATTTCAGGGGTGATATACCATGCAAACCCCATAAAAATTTCTCTGTTAACTGTTCTGAATGTAAATACTATGATCAAACTCAGGAAAAGATACTAATTATTAAATTAGGGGCTATTGGAGATGTTATTAGAACCACCCCGCTATTGAGAAAACTTAAGGAAAACTTCCCTAAAGCCCAGATTTTCTGGCTTTCTTACACTCCAGAAATTCTATCCGGTAAATGGGTGGACAGATGTTTATCAGTTAATATAGAAAACATTGAAATGTTAAAAACTATAGAATTTGACTGGCTAATTAATTTGGACAAAGACACATTGGCAATAAGCCTTACAAAAAATATTAATGCCCGAATAAAAAGCGGCTTTATTATTGATGATTTCTGTCATGCAAAACCAATATCGAATGAAGCTGAAAACCATAAATGGCTTACCGGGTTATTTGATGACCTTAACAAAGAGAATACAAAACATTATGTTCAGGAAATTTTTGAGATTTGCGGGTATTCTTTTGCCGGCGAAGAATATATTCTTGAGAAGGAAGAAGGCCTTATCAATTTTAATATTAACAAAAATAATAAAGTTGTGGGGCTTAATACCGGTTGCGGCGGAAGGTGGAGCTCCCGCCTGTGGCCCGAAGATTATTGGATTGACTTAGCCAAACAACTAATCAAACAAAATTATTCGGTTGTGCTGCTTGGCGGTGAACAGGAACATGAAAAAAATAAAAGGATTGAACAATTAAGCGGAGCTCAATATTTTGGACACTATCCCCTATCCGGTTTTATTAATTTGATAGATGAATGCGATATTATTGTCACGGCAGTCACAATGGCAATGCATCTGGCAATAGGGCTTCAGAAAAAGTTGATCTTGTTTAATAATATTTTCAATAAAAATGAATTTTACCTGTATAATAGAGGTGTTATCTTAGAACCTGATTTTGACTGCGACTGTTATTTTTCTCCTAATTGTAAAAACAACTGTATGCAATACTTAAAACCTGAGACTGTAATACAGGCTATAACGAAGTTGTAAGCTGATAGGATTAGTGTTATTACTCTAATTATTTATTTGATCCTTGGCAAATATTTTTCATAGTGCATATTGCAAACCTTTATCTTTTAAAACACTTTAATAATTCTCTTAAACCGGCAGCAGGGTTCCTAAATATCCGGTAAATATTAAATTTAGAGAAAAGTGAAAAATAAGAAAGCGTTAGTGATAAGTATATAAATATATTTAATTTATTATTCCGGTAAGCCTTTTTAAAATATATAATTCCTTCTTCCAGGTTGCCGGCCATACAAAGGGCATCTGCTATTAAATAATACTTTCCTGCAATAAGTGATTTATATTTAACATAATCTTCAAAATGTTTTTCAACAATTTTCTTCTTCATCTCGGCTTGTATTATAAATGCCGGAACATTTACACTTCCGGGCGTATAATGCTGAATAATCATCGGTTCATTTATATATATAATTTTGTATTTTTTTGCAATCCGTAAAAAATAATCATAATCTTCGTAACATTTAAATTCCGTATCAAAACCGCCCAATTCCTTAAAACATTCCCTTTTTATTATTGCTGCCGGAGTAGCTACAATGCAATTCTTCAACAATTCCCGGTAAAAATTATTACTATTAATCTCTTTTGATTTGGCAGGATGCCTTTCTCTTACCCCATTCTTGTGAATTTTATAAACAGGGGTACAAACCATGCCGTATTCATTTCCCTGTTTTTCTATTGCACCAATTAATTTTAGAAGTTTATCTTTCACCCATTCGTCATCGCTATCCTGGAATGCAATATATTCGCCCGATGCATAAGCCATCCCTGTATTTCTTGCTCCGGAAGGCCCCTGATTGTTTTGATTCTTAATGTATTTTATCCTACGGTCTTTAAATGAGGCAACTACTTCTTCAGTATTATCTTTGGAATTATCATCTATAACTATGAGTTCAAAATCGGAATATGTTTGATTCAGTATAGAACCGATGGAACGTGCCAGTAAATGCGCTCTGTTATATGTAGGTAGAATAATACTGACTTTAGACACTTATCCCCCTTAATATATTTCTAATATTTAAAGCTATATTTTTGATTTTGTTATAACGTAAAATACGTTGTTCAATTTTCATTACTGCCGCATCGTTGCTTTTTCTCAATTCGGCCATTTTTACAAACTGCGAAATAAATTCTATTGAATAAGGCAATATTGGGCGGTACATTCTTTTTCTGTATATAATATCAAGTATTTTAGCCATAAGCATATAGAACCAGAAAGGCACAATAATGTATTTTTTAAATTCTTTTAATTTTTCATCAAGCATTGCTTCAGTTAGTCTGTCTATATAAATCCCTATATGCTTATCTCTAATAATATTCAACTCCTGCCGGTTTCTTGCAATATTTTCATATTCCTTATTTGACCTTAAAGGCGATTTATAGAACACCCCTAACGGTTTTGAAATATGCATTAATCTATATTTTTGCGCTACAGATAATTCGAAATCATGATCCCCCAGGGCTTCAAATCTATCATCAAACCAAATATTATCTTCAAAATGAAGCGAGGCTCTCCAAATAGGCTGCGAACCTACAATACATCTGCTTAGCAATTGCATGAAATCATAGTCCGGGAATTTAATAATTCTGTCTTTGGCAGTTTCATCAAAAGTTTCATTTTCCTTTTTAGAATAAACTTGATCTGCCCAAAGCAAAGCTACATCGCTATTTTGTTCCAGAATTCCGGTAAATATTTCTAACGCATCTTTCTTAAGCCTGTCATCAGTATTAGAATTAGTAATATATTTGCCTGACGCTGCTTTAATACCTCTATTCCATGCTTTGTAAACAGTCTCCCTTTCTTCCGTATGAATGTATTTAATATTCGGATTATCCGGTAAATATTCTTTTATAATGGAATCTTCATTTTGCGGTGAGCCGCTGTTTACGATAATTATCTCAAGTGATTTAGCAATTGTCTGGTTTAATAGATCTTCTATTTTCCCTCTTATAAATCGTTCTGATTTGAACGTAGATACTATTGCAGAGACCAAAGGTTTATTTTCATTAGTATTTTTTATAATCATACTTATATTAAAATCTTTACACCATTTTCACTTAACAATTAATATTAAACATTTTATTTCCCTTTACCAACCAATAAACGTATTTCTTTAGAAAATAAAGAGAGCTGGACAAAAATATCACGTCCAAAAATAAGCATTGAAAACAACGAGAGTGCCGCAAAAATAAGGTAATTATTAATAATCCCGTTTAGTATTATTATTACCGCCACAAAAAGCAATCCTTCAAAAATAATCAGCTTATGGATCGCAATTTCCCTGAACATTTCTTTAAGTACAATCCCATAATACTTTTTAATAAAGAAAACCATTAGAATATTTCCGGTAGTAACGGAACAGAAATAACCGAAAAGCCCCGCCGGGTTTTTGAATATTATAAATCCAATCGAAACGAATATAGCCGTAACCACCAGGTTAATTAACTGAATCAAAGCTATAAAATTGACTTTCCCTTCGCCAAGAATAAAATTATAAATACAATATCCGTAATTATTAATGGCTTCCGGCATGGCAAGAATTATAAATGTAAGGACAATTTCGGTTCTGCCGAAAAATACCTGTATGGCATAAACCATGGGAAGTAATAATATTCCGAATACAAGACCTGAATATAATAGTCCATATCTTGTATATTGCATAATGTCTTTTTTCAGGAATTTCCTTACTTCTTCTGTACCTGTTAGCGCACTTGTTTTAGGCATAACATACTTGAATGCACTGAAGAACAAACCGGATATAGCTGTTGCGCATCTTCTGGCAGCTTCATAAATTGCAGCAAAACCCGCATAATAGAAATTTGCAATTACATATTTCACAACAACGTCTATCAAGCTGTAAAATATATTTGTGGCTTGAACTGAAAAACTAAAAGCAATAATATTTTTCAGACTGCCTCTATCGTACAATTTAAATTTAATTTTCAACTCGGAATAGTTCCGGCGAACAGCTGCAATGTAAAGAGCAAGTACAATAACATTAGAAATTACGTATACGGAGGCCAGATAATTAAGTGTAAGATGAAAAACCCAAACTGCTATGGTACCTATTAGAATTAAAGAATTCTGCAATATTAAAAATTTACTCGATACTACAAAATTACTCATCCCTTCAAAAATTGATCTGTAAAAGATTATTAAATATTGAATTATAAAGGAAAAACTATATATCAGAAAGGCTGTTAGGAAGTATCCTTTTCTGTCTGTGCTTATTATGTGCGAATTTGAGAAATATAAAAGGTTGGAAGCAAAATAACCTACAATAAAGAGTATAAAACCTGCTATAATAAATACAATAAAGCTTGTCGATAAAAAACCGTTTAATTTGTCATTCCCTTCTGTTTTAATTCTTGGAAGGTGCCTTACAACCGTCAATCCTATACCAAAATCCAGATTAACACTAAAATTCCAGATAGATATAATAACAATCCAGACACCAAATGTTTCATCGCCGAAATTTATAATATTTATTTTCAGAATAAGCAAATAAATTATTGCAGTGATAATAAACTGCAAAGAAAGCCAGAATGAATTCTTCCTGTCTGTTAACATGCAGCTTCCTTATCTGTGGCATTAATTATATCTGTATTATTGGAAGAGAGCCCAAGAAGGATTCCAAACCACATTAATAACTGGCCGTATAACCATGCTTCTGTCATCAGCATAGAAATAATAATATATACAAATGACCAGGTGATAAGTAGAGTTCTAAGCCCGTTCTCATTACCTTGCTTTAATTTTAAGCATCTTACTATATACCTTATCAGGCAAAAGATAAAATAGAGGAAAAACACAAGGCCGAATATCCCGGTTTCCGTTATGACCTCAATAAACGTCTGGTGAGGCGTCTTATTCTCAACAAAAAATTTATATAGATTTTTAGGAATGGTATAATAATAAGCCGAAGTATGTTTAAAAGTATATGCTCCAATTCCGAAGACCGGGTGCGCTACAAAAGCATTATAACATGTATCCCATATCAACAGTCTTGTAGCTAAAGAGCTTTGGCCGAATATATCATCAAGTTTTTCTTTGGAAATACTTTTACTTTCCAATTCAAATCTTCTGCCGAAATTAGGATTTAAGTAAAGCACAATAAACAAAGATACTATTGCCACCAATACAAAAGATAAAAATGTAGATATTAACAATTTTCTTTTTAATTTGAATTTGTCATACTTGAAAAACAAAAATATCAGAAGAAAACCGGCAGCCGCTCCGAATGAAATCCAGGCATTTCTTGTTTGTGTAAGTATTAATCCGAGTAAAATAATTGAAAAAACCGTAATCCATAAAATTTTCTTATAACCTTTGCCATAAAAGAAAAACAGCAAACTGTAAATTGCGGCCAAGGCGGCAAAATCAATGTAAAAAACATTCATCAGACCAAAATATCTTTGTCCGGTTTGAAGGCACACATAATCTACAATTACACTGTGAATAAATACGCCGGCAATAAATGCATAAAATATATATGTTATTATTTTTGGTGTTTTCATAGAAACTCTTACCATTACAATAACCAGAACAAAAGCAACAAGATTATAACTGTCCCTTATACCAATTAGAGGCTGTGGAGAATTTACAAAAGACGGAATACAGGCAAGCATATATATAAAAATCGGTTTTAGCAGGGGCATTTTGAAGCCATCCCTTATATTTCCCTGATAGGAAAAAAGGAATGAAATAAAGAGAATAGGCGTAAATAAAACCGATGCATGGAGAAAGAGCATGGCTGGACCCATAACCAGAACAAAAAACATTGCAAATGTAATATAAAAACTATATGTAACTGCAAATGCCATAATTATGCAGCCGGCTACAAAAAAAGGTATAGGATCCTGAACGTAACTGTATATAAATACAAGCAATACAGATAAACCAACTACAAAAGCTAAAAAGGCTTTATTGTTCCTTATAAGTACCCTATCATCATTTAGCAGCAATGAATTTGATTTCAACTAAACCTCTATTCATTTGCGAAATCGTAATGATTTACGCAATTGCTCAACTTTTGGATTATCTGAATTAACTAAAATTTCACGCATAAAAATCATAAAGACAGAAAGAAAGAATACAATTAGTTCAACAATACCTGTAATTAGTAAGGTTCTTGGGTAAGCTTTTTTGTCCGGCGCTTGGGCATAATCAACAATCTGGAGTATCGGAATATCTTTCTGTTCTTCATATCTTACCTGTTCATACAACGGTACAATGAATTCAAGCATTTTATTGTTTATTGTAACTTCTCTGTATAGTCTGGCATATTTCAAGGCACCGGCAGGCAATTTTTTTGCTGCAATAAGAAAATCTGCATTTTCCTTGCCGCTTTTAAGATCCGCCAATTTTGTTTTATATTCGTTAAAAGTAAAAAATGCATTTTTATACTGCTGTGAATCATCTCCGTAAATCGATTTCAAAACTGCAAGCTCCGATTCTTTTGCAATAAGCTCACCTTCCATTCTTGTGTAGGCTTCTATGGTTGCTTTGGACTGAACATCAGCCATAAGAATACCCGATTTTTTTTGATAGGTCGAAAGTGAATCTTCTGAGACTTTCAAATTTGTTTTAATTTCATTATATCTTTTTTCAAGAAATATTTTATTATCTCTCGATTTATGCACATTCATTTCTATAACAGTTGAATTCAATTCATTTACTATAAAATTAGTCATATCTGCGGCTTTCTGCGGAGAACTGCTCCTTACCTTTATTTCATATGCACCATCTTTGTTTTCTTCAGCATTAATATCTTTCGTTACAGCTTCAAGAAGATCTTCATGATATTTCATATTATATTCTTTTTCCAGGCCAAACTTAGTAATAAGTTTTTCCAGCATTGTTCGGCTGTAAACAATAGTTCGGAATATATCATTTTTATCCCCTTTAATACCTGGAATACTAACTGGAATATTAGAAAAACTCTTTAACAGAGCACCGATGGAATTAGTCTGGTCCTGCTCGGAAGGAACAATTAATGCAGTGGCATCATACTTGGGAGATATTAAAAAATGTACTGCTAAATAAGTAATAACACCCGATAATAATATTACAAATAAAAGTACTTTTTTCCATTTTGATAAAATTATTAAATAATCTAATATGTCAAAACCTCTATTTTCTATCATATATTACTCTCTGAGTTTTATTTTACTGCTAAATAAATAATAGTAATTACCGTACCAAGAATTGAAAAAACAGAGCCTATTTTAGCCAAATAATAGTCCCATCTGTGATATATGGTTTTGGGTAGATAGATAATATCCCCTTTTTCAATTGTTACTTTATCATCGGCATCATACCAAGCTTTGGTTTTTGCTTTAATGATCTTAACATCACCGGTGGCCGCATCTCCTTTACCGCCTGCAGCTTTTACATAATAATGGTAGTCTTCCCCTTCTGCATATGTAATATATCCGGGATGCATAACCTGTCCGAAAATATAAACCAAATTTTCTTTTGCAGGAATGACTACAACATCTCCATCTTTAACAATAAAATTACCTTCAGAGGAGGATTTATCATTTATTTTTGTAAAATCCACAACTCCTGTGCTGTAATAATTTTTGATCAGATTATCCATAACAAAAGCAGAAGAATCCTCTACTGCAATATCGGACATTCTAGATAACATAAGTGTTTCTAAATTCACGGAGGAAATTGTGGAATAGCTATAACCCCCGTTATTTTCAAACTGCGATTTCATAAAATTCATTCTTAAAATCTGCTGTTGACTGGTTCCTCTTAGCAATTCCGAATTTTCAAGAGATGCATTTTCAAGAAAACCGCCTGATTTTTCTATAACGTCCCTTATAGTAGATTTTTCTTTTGTTATGAATATGTATCCGGGGGCTTTTACTTCACCAAGAACTAATACTCGGTAATCCCGTTTATTATTTTCATCGGATAAAACTCTTATACGGTCCCCTCTCTTTAAAGGGAAATCATCACTTATACCGACTTTAATTATTTCCTCTTTGTTTCCCGTATTATCTAGCCTTGAAATTTCCGCAGTGATAACATTGTTATATGCCGGATTTATTCCGCGTGCAAAAAGAAGCGCATCAGTTAATTTGTCCCCTTCAACAAATTGAAATCTCAAGGGCAAATTTATAGCTCCTTCAATAGATACACCGTTAGCGCTATTATCCATTTCCGGAATGATAATTACATCTTCATTTTTTAACCATGGGTTATATTTAAAATCCCCGGTAAGGTGGAATTTTAAAAGATCGGCAATTATAGTCTCACCATCTTTTCTTTTGATAACTATGTTACGTTTGGCATATCTGTCGGCATTAGCATTTGCAAGCTGTCCTCCTCCGGATGCGGAACCCAATATAACATTTCTAGCCTGATTAAAAATGCGTGTAATAAATTGATCTACCCTTTCACTTGGGCTTGCCTGGTAAGTACCTGTTGTAACGAATGAACCGCCTATAGTTACACTAATTGCCTGGACAGGAATTACATCGGTCTGTTTACTTATTATGGAATTATTCTCCTGCGCATATGTTGCAAAGGCAAGAAATAAAATTAGAATAAATAGTTTCTTTTGCATAGGTATAACTTATTAGTTAATAAAATCTGTAAAAATTATTTCAATAAGCATACTCCCCGTTTGAATAAAATAGGCGAATATGCTGACGCCGTTTTTTCCAGCAGGCTGTAGCATTAGTTATTTTTTTATATTTTTTCATAATTTATTTTCATCAATTAAAAATTACCAACTGCTTTGGTTTACGTCAGAACGAAATAAATCCTACCATTAGGCCTGCCTGAATAAAAAACGAACTTCCGTTTAAAGATGAAGGCACACCGCTTATAGCCACGTCGTTATCCCCTTTCCAGTTATTACTCAAGGAAATCATATAACCGGTGCCTATTCTGAATAAAGCAAATCTGCTTAAAGGTATATCCACATTTATAGTTGGAGTAAGGGTAAAAAATGTATTTGAAATTTTTCTTGATATATTTTTAGTTGAGACCGAACTATTTGATACTTCGTTCCAGACACCATCCCAGGTAAAATCCCCTGCATTTTGGTAAATAGTGATTGAAGAACTCCCTATACCTATAATTCCGCCTACCGAAACCCCAACTTTTTCAAAAAATGGAATGGTATATTCAACTGAAATACCTCCAAGGCCTAGCGAATAATCAACTTCCTTATTAAACCCGCCCTGACTGCCGCTTTGTTTGGCCGACCCGCTGAATCCAATAAGGCCGACTCTAACATTATCTATGCCTGTAAGATAGAAATAACCGGATCCTCCTAAAGCAACAAAACCTGCGTCGGAGAAAGAACCCACTCCGGTACCGGGAAGCATATTATTTAGTGCGCTCAAATCCGGAACAAGCCAAATAGCGTTCAAACCTATCCCTAACCCGAATTTAGAGATCATTCCTATTTCCTCATCCTGGGCCTTAAGTAAATTACCGGACAAAAAGCATAACACTACCGCAGTCAAAATAATTTTTTTCATCTTTTGCCCATATAATTATTTAACATGTAAAATTAACAATTCTAATCGTAAGAAAAAATGCTAAATTCATATAAGTTGAATTGCTTTAGGGCTATTTTAGGCTTATTTGAACTCATTCTAATGTGATTAAATAGTTAGATAATTAACTATTTTGAGATTTGAGCAAATTTTAAGGATTCCGTTGCAGGCTATTTTACACCTATTATAATGAGGAATTTTTGACAGAATTAAATAAAAAGAAAGGCTGCACACGTTCCTTTTTTGTCCACCACAACAAGGGGAAGCATGCGCAGCCTTAGGGCAATATGAGAAAAGCTAATCCATCATCATTTTCAGAAACGAGGAGCTGTCTTCCTCTTCAGTTTTTCTTTCTGTTTTCTTTGTTTTTGGTGCTGTATCAAAAGTGTCATATCTTTCAATTTTAAACCCTGCCGTTGTAAGGGGTTGCTCTTTAAGAGAATTTAAACCTGTCCCTTTTACTCTGAATATAGTAGGTACATCAAGGTCTTCCGTATTTTCAACTTCGAACTTTTTAGGGTTGAATCCTGTAACCGGTGTGGATTTCTTTTCCTTTTCTTCTTTTGGCGATTTGTATGTACTCAAGCCGCTTAAAGCGCCGTGTGAATCGAAACCGGTAGCTATTACAGTATAAGAAACATACTCATTCATTTCGTCTTTACTAACAAAGCCGAAGATAATATTGGCTTCTTCGCCTGCCGCTTCCTGAATTATCCTGTTCCCTTCATCTATTTCCTGAATGGACAGGTTAGAAGAACCGGTAATATTAAGAAGAATATTTTTTGCTCCTTTTATGCTAACGCCTTCAAGAAGCGGAGAAGAAATTGCTTTCTGAGCAGCTTCAATTGCCCTGTTTTCGCCGCTTGCAATTCCACATCCCATTAATGCTTCACCGCTTTGATTCATTACTGATCTTACATCTGCAAAATCCACATTTATAAAGCCCGGAATTGTGATAATATCTGCTATACCTCTTGTTGCTTCATAGAGGACTTCATTCGGTTTATCAAATGCTTTTTGTGCCGAAGTTGACATATCTATATGGTTTAATATCCGTTCATTAGGAATTACAATAAGACTGTCTACAAACTGGCGTATTTCATGAATACCTTCTTCTGCATTAAGCATTCTTTTTTTGCCTTCCCACCTGAATGGTTTAGTAACAATGCCAATAACCAGAGCGCCCATTCTTTTAGCTATGGATGCAACCGTAGGAGAAGCACCTGTTCCGGTTCCGCCCCCCATACCTGCTGTAATAAAGACCATATCGCTTCCTTCAAGAACACGGGCAATTTTTTCCTGGTCTTCTTCTACCGCTTTTCTGCCAACATTGGGATCTGCGCCGGCACCAAGCCCGCGCGTTATATTTGTTCCTATTTGAATTTTGTATTGAGCTGTGCTTTTGGCTAATACCTGTGCATCGGTATTTATTGCTACATACTCGACTCCGGTAAGCCCTTTTTTAATCATGCTTTCAATAGCATTGCAGCCGCCGCCGCCTACCCCGACTACCTTTAATACTGCCGACATAGTGTTTTCCTTATCAAGAGTTGCAAATTTGGACATTGTTGCCTCCTTGTTGTGGTGTTTTATAATTCATCAAAAAACTCTTGTATTTTTTTAAATGTACCTTTGAACATTATTTTCTTTTCTTTATTCTTTTTTCTTACTACTACAAAATTTTCATGTGATAGCGTGCCCGGTATTCCTCTTATTAAACCTGCTGCAGTTGCAAATTCAGGACTTTCAATTTCGGTAGACAAGCCTGAGCCTAAATCAAGCGGAACACCGATTCTTGCAGGAAGGCCGAATACTTCTTCAGCAAGTTCAGGACATCCTTTTAATAATGAGCCGCCCCCGGTAAGTACTACACCTGCTTTAATTTTGTTCTTAAAATTTGTCTGCCTTAGTTCATTTTCAATAAGAGAAAATAATTCCTTCATCCTTACATGAATAATTTGTGTCAATAGGGAGACAGGCACTTTAATATTGCCACGTGCGCCTACTCCTTTAATATAAATGTCTTCATCTTTAATTATAGCTTCTTCCATTGCATAGCCGTATTCGCGTTTTAATTTTTCCGCTTCAACTGTTACGATTCCAAGAGCTTCCCTAATATCGTTAGTAACCTGGTTGCCCGCCACGCCAATAACTTTTGTATGTTTTATGCTCTTATCATGGAATATGGCAACATCTGTAGTGCCGCCGCCAATATCTATCAATACAACGCCTAAATCTTTTTCATTGTCATCCAGAACAGATACGCTTGATGCAATAGGCTGCAAAACATAATCCTGCACATTATATCCTGCCCGTTCTACAGATTTTTTTATGTTCTGTATTGCAGGTATTGATGCAAGCACAACGTGATTAACCGCTTCAAGCCTTGAACCTGAAATTCCTATGGGATTTTCTATTCCTCCCTGATGATCTACAAAATACTCTTCCGGAATAATATGCAGAATTTGCCTGTCCGAAGGGATCCTTATAGTTTTAACATCTTCTTTTAATCTTTCAATATCTTCGGCAGTAATTTCTTTTTCCGGATTATTTATTGTTACATAATTTCTATGTCTTAAGCTCGTAATATGTTCGCCGGCAACACCTACTATTAATTCAGTAGTTAATAGTCCGGCCCGGTTAGAAGCAATACTTACCGCTTCTTTTATTGCTTCAGCAGTTTTTGAAATATTTGCTACAAGCCCTCTGTTTAAACCTTCCGACGGCGCTACTCCGAATCCTAAAATGTTAATACTGCCTTCGGCATGTTCTGCAATTACGGCACACACTTTAGTAGTGCCTAAATCGAGGCCTGCAACAATTTTCTTTTTCATATATGTTTTTCCTCATTCCCGGAATTCGAATCTGTTACACCGAGAAATACATGTTTTTCAAATCTAAGATCTACATAATCAAGCATACCATTTAACTCTTTTCCTTTCATTAATTTCCAGATATTATCAAAGTAAACAGCTTTTGTAATTTCATTTCCCCTGCCGAATATTATCGGGAACTGCATACTTGAGAAATACACAAGAATATCTTTTCCATCCCGCATGTCAATCTGAGAAAGGCCTGAGTACAGGTCTTCATCAATGAACTTAAAAGCTCCCATTATTTTAAAAGCTGTTTTAAGGTTATAATTATTTTTCTGATCCGAGAAATTAATGAACTTAGCGTCTTTACCTGCATTGCTTATTACATGCAAATCCAAATTAATTGTATTAGGCATATAAGGAATTAATTGCATTTTGTCCGTTACAAGCAGCTGCTTATCGCTATCCATAAGCAAAGCATCAAAATTCCTTTCTTTTATAACAACTTCTACTTTTGTTAAGCCGTCAAATTTTACATCAGCTTTTTCAACATAAGGATGGCTTTCAATTCTGTCTTTTATTATTCCCAAAGTAAGAAATTTAAAATCATTTTTGTCGGCCAGTTTAGCAAAAGATGCATAGTCGGTATTTGCAATGTACTTACCACCGGAAATTTCAATAGATTCCACCCTGAAACTCTGCCTGTCTTCGGTGTTGATAGCAATATATACCACAACAAGTGATAATAAAACCAGAAATAAAATTCCTGCTATTTTTACATTAGCTTTCAATGCTATCCTTTTTTAACTAATTCAATAAATTTTTCGCCGTACTTCCAAATGTCTCCGGCGCCTAAAGTAATTACTATATCGTCATCTTTGTAAATGCTCTTTAATAATTCAGGTATTTTATTTTTATCCGGTTCATACAAAACATTTTTATGTCCGAATTTTTTAGCTGCTTCAGCAACCATTTCGCCGGTAATTCCTTCAATAGGCTTTTCGCGTGCAGGGTAAATTTCCGTGCAGACAAAAATGTCAGAGTTAAGAAAAGCCCTGCCGAATTCAAGATAGAAATCTCTTGTACGCGAGTATAAATGAGGCTGAAATACGGCAATAAGCCTGCGCTTCCATCCTGACCGGATGCCTGTTAATGTAGCATTTATTTCTGTTGGATGATGAGCATAATCATCAACAACCATAATTTTATCGTCGTACTTCTTTTCGAACCTTCTGTAAACGCCTGAAAATTTTTCAAGTGATCTTTTTATAACCGTAAAATCAACCCCCATTTCTTTTGCAATGCAAACTGCTACAAGAGAATTTTTAATATTATGAAGGCCCGGAATTTTTAGAGTTATTTTACCTAATTCATTACCTTGATAAATAACGGTAAATGTGCTTTCATTCATTTTATAAGTAATATCAATTGCCTGAATATCTGCCTGAGGCGAAACACCATAGGTAAATATTTTTTTATTTATAAGAGGAATAATATCCTGCAAAGCGGGTTCATCAAGACATAAAACTACAAACCCGAAAAAGGGTACTTTATTTGCAAATTGAACAAATGCCGATTTTATATCGTCAAGATCTTTATAAGTATCAAGATGTTCTTTTTCTAAAGTAGTGATTGCCGCCATTGTAGGTGTTAATTGCAGGAAAGTCCTGTCAAATTCATCTGCTTCAACAACAATAAAATTGCTATGTCCCAGGCGCGCATTTGTTCCGCCCAGGCTTGACAATTTTCCCCCTACAATGATAGTAGGGTCAATGCCTGCTTCTGTAAGTACCAGGCCAACCATTGAAGTTGTTGTAGTCTTGCCATGTGTGCCTGCAATGCCTATGCCATATTTCATTCTCATACATTCGGCAAGCATTTCAGACCTTTTAATTACCGGGATTTTTCTTTGTATTGCAGCAGCCACTTCGGGATTACTCAAATTCACAGCCGATGAATACACAACCACATCTGCTTCTTTCAGGTTTTCGGGAGAATGGCCGATAGAAATTTTAACACCGAGTGAACTCAACCTGTCTGTAATTTCAGATCGTGCTAAATCGGACCCGGATAAAATAAATCCCTGACTAAGCAGAATTTCTGCAATGCTGCTCATTCCTATTCCGCCTATTCCGATAAAGTGTACATGTTTAATTGTATTCATCATCATCATAATTTCAATCCTCCTATCTCAGCTAAAGCAATAATATTTTTAGCAATCATATCAGCGGCTTCAGGATAAGCATACTTTTTAATATTTGTACTTAATTGTTTCAATCTGTCTTCATCAGATATAAGTGATAAAATTTTAGGTAAAAGCTCAGAATCAAAATTTTTATCTTCAATTAATTCGGCCGCACCTCCATCAACAAGTGATTTTGCATTCATATACTGATGATTGGCTGCAACATTAGGTGACGGACAGAAGATTACCGGAAGGCCGAGCATCGCTGCTTCTGCAATAGTTGTTGCGCCTGACCGGGCTAAAAGTAAATCGCATGAAGAAAATGCCGAAGACATATCATCAATATACGGCATAACTTTTGTCATGTTGTTTTGAAGATGTTTATAAATTTCATAATACAAATTGCCTGTCTGCCATACAATTTGAATTCCCTTATCATTCAGCGAATTTATAATGGCAGCCATGGATGCATTAATTGCTTTTGCTCCAAGGCTTCCGCCTATTACTAATAATACAGGTTTTGAAATATCCAGATTAAAACTTTTTTTAGATTCCTGTTTATCCCTGAGCTGTAAATTTATCCTTACAGGGTTACCCGTTAAAATTGATTTTTCCGGCTGTCTGAAATATTTTTTCGAGTCTTCAAATGTTATAAATATTTTATCCGCTTTCTTTTCAAGTAATCTGTTAGTAACTCCGGGATAGCTGTTCTGCTCAAGTAAAATTATCTTAGAACCCATTATTGAAGCGCCCCAAATTACAGGCCCGGATACATAAGCTCCGGCACCGATTGCAACAGAAGGCTGATATTCTATATTAATTAGCAATGACTGTATTGCTGCAATTATTGTTTTAACTGGGAATAATAAATTCTTCAAAGTAAGTTTTCGTGTAAAACCGCTAATCCAGATTGTTTTAAAATCAAATCCGTTTGCAGGAACCACGCGTGCTTCAATTTTATCTTTAGTACCTACAAATAGAATTTCAGCTTCAGGTTTCAGGATTTTAATCTGTTGTGCAACAGCAATGGCCGGGTATAAATGCCCTCCGGTTCCGCCTGCCGCAAATATGAAACGATATGGATTATTGTTTTTCATATTGCAGTTGCCGTAGTTTTTTTACGATTGTGATTCCCCAAATTTATATTGTTGCTTTGTTTCATTTCTCTTGCTTTTAAAATACTGCGCGATATATTAAGCAGTATGCCTACAGATACCGCCGACAGTATTATTGATGTCCCTCCGAAACTGATAAATGGAAGTGTAATACCGGTTGTTGGAAGAAGCCCGCTTACTACTGCCGCATTTATAAGAGCACTTATTAGAATATTAAACGATATGCCAAGCGCTAAAAGCTGGCTGAATTGGTCATTAGCTTTCTTTGCGATTATGATTCCAATAATAAATATTATCAGGAAGGCTAATAGAAGCAGTATAGCACCGATGAATCCGAATTCCTCACCGAGAATTGAAAAAATAAAATCACTGTACGATTCAGGTAAAAAGCCAGCGCTTTGTCTGCTCTGCCCAATGCCAAGACCTAGAAAGCCGCCGCTGCCTAAAGCAATTTTAGCCTGCAAGGCTTGTATTCTGTGAGCGTCGAGCGCTACATTTTGAGTAAAAAACGATAACACCCTTGTGCGTGAATGTTCAAAAAGCATCATTCCGGCTACACCTGCTAATCCTGCAATGCTGAATGATGCAAAAATATGTTTTAACTTTGCACCGGAAGCAAATATCATTGCAAAGCCTACAAAGAGAGCTATAAAACCCATACTAACATTCGGCTGAATAAAAATTAAAAATGCCACTGTGAATATCCATACAGCAACATATTTATATCCGGCATTAAAGTCCTGCATTAAGAGTCCTTTTTTCTCAATCAATTTTGCCAGATGAATAATTAAGACAAGCTTTGCAAATTCGGATGGCTGAAACTTCATAATTCCAATATCAATCCACCTTGCTGAACCGTTCACTTTAGGTGCTGTAATAAATGTAAGCACAAGCAGGAACAAAGAAGCAATGATGGCATGCTTGCTGTATTTTTTATAATAATCATAAGGTGTAAGCCATGCAGTGAACATAAGTATGCATGCAATGACAACTTTTATAATGTGCGATCTGAATAGCGCATAAAAACTATCATTCTTCAACTGACTGTAGGAGCCGCTTGCGCTGAAGACAAGCAAAGCACCCAGTACCATCAGTGCAACTACAACAACAATCAATGTTCTCTGCAGCGTTTTCAAGTTCATAAACTCATTACCGCTTGTTTAAATACTTTTCCTCTGTGCTCGTAATTATTGAACATGTCGAAACTTGCACAGGCAGGAGAAAGGAGGACAATTTCCCCTGCCTTTGCTTCTTTACTTCCTTTAATTACACATTCTTCAAGGGTGTTCAATTTTTCGACTTCCATGAACGGGCTGAAGAAGTCATAAACTTTTTGTGCCGATGACCCGATTGCATAAATTTTCTTTACAACTTTTTGCACCGGCTCTTTTATCTGGTTATAATCATTTCCTTTGTCTTTACCGCCGAGGATAAGAAAAACTGGTTCGTTGAAACTTCTTAATGCATACCATACCGAGTCTACATTAGTGCCTTTTGAATCATTGTAATACTTTACACCGTTTAGTTCACGCACAAATTCAATTCTGTGTTCAACACCCGGAAAATCCTTAAAGGCTTTTTTAATTTTTTCATTCGGTAGATTTAATCTTTTTACTACAGCAAGCACTGCAAGTGCATTTGCTACATTATGTTCCCCTTTAATAAACAGGTCTGTTGTGTCGCATACATACTCGCTGCGCCCTTTTACTGCGTAATATAATTTACCCTCTTTGTGATAAGCGCCGTTTTCAACTTCCTTAACTAACGAAAACTGAAGTACTTTAACGCCGCTTTCTATTTTATGAAGAGGAATATTTTTATCATCTGCATTTGCAATTAAATAGTCATCATCATCCTGATTTTTGGCAATTACAACTTTGGATTGGATATATTCATCAAAGCTGTTGTTGTACCTGTCAAGATGATCAGGAGTAATATTCAGTATCAAAGAGAACTTAGGCCTGAAACGGCTGATAAAATCAAGCTGGAAGCTGGATGTTTCAAGAGCCACATATTCATCGGCTTTTACATTAAGAACTATTTCAGAAAAGGCAATTCCAATATTACCCGCTGTATAGGCTTTGAATCCGCTTTGATTCAGGACATAAGCGCAGAGTTCGGTTGTGGTAGTTTTGCCGTTTGTTCCGGTAATTGATATTATAGTACCAATGCAGAACAATGAAGCGAACTCAAGTTCACTTAGAATTTGAATACCTTTCTTCTTTGCTTCAACAATAGGGAAAGAATTGGAAGGCACACCCGGGCTTGTAATAATAAATTCGCAATCGAAAATTCTATCTGTATGCTTTCCGTATTCATATTCAATTTTTTCACTTTCAAGAATCTTAATATATTCGGCAAGTTTTTCTTTAGTACCGCTATCGCTTACAAAAGGAATACCGCCAAGCTGTCTTACTAATTTAGCCGCGCCGATTCCGCTGCGAACGGCTCCTAGTATTGTTATTTTACTGCCTTTTATTTCCATTATCTTATCTTAAATGATGTTAAGCTTATTATTACTAAAATTATAGTTATTATATAAAAACGGACAACAATCTTTGGTTCGGACCAACCGCACAATTCGAAATGATGATGAAGAGGAGCCATTCTGAAAACCCTTACTCCCTGTCCGGTCTTTTTCTTTGTATACTTGAAATAAACCCTCTGTATCATAACAGAGACTGTCTCCATTAGGTATATGCCGCCAAGGATCGGAATTAATAATTCTTTTTTTATAAGTATTGCAAGAATTCCAAATGCGCCTCCAAGCGCTAATGAACCTGTATCCCCCATGAATACTTCAGCGGGATAAAAATTAAACCAGAGAAAACCGAGGCATGCACCTATTGAGGCCGCAATGTAAACAGTTAATTCACCTGAACCGGGTAAATATATAATGTTAAGGTATTCAGCATACTTAAAATTTCCTGTTACATAAGCCATAATTGCAAGAGCAAGCATGACAAATACCATTGTTCCGGTTGCAAGGCCGTCTAACCCATCAGTTAAATTAACTGCATTTGATGTGGCAACAATAATAAATATTACTGCAGGTATATATAAGTATGAAAAATCAAAATTCAGATTTTTGAAAAACGGTAAAGTTGTTTCAGTTACAACTCCTTGAAAGGCAGGGATGTAATAAACCGAGACCCCTATTACGAGACCGACAAATATTTGTCCCAGTAATTTATACCGTGCAATAAGGCCCTGCGATTTTTTCTTTACTACTTTTAAATAATCATCAACAAAGCCCACAAAACTTAAAACGAGCGTGCCGAATAATATTAATACTATAAATATACTTTTAATATCTGCCCATAAAAGCACCGGAATTACAATTGAGAAGATAAGTATAATACCCCCCATTGTAGGTGTACCCGCTTTTTTCTTATGAGATTGAGGCCCTTCCTCGCGGATAGGCTGATCTACCTGATTTTTCTTAAGCCTTGCAATAATCTTCGGCCCTATAAATAATGAGATCAGCAAGCTGGTAATGGCAGCTAAAGCAGATCTGAATGTTAAAAATCTGAAGATTTCAAATCCCGGCGGATTCCATAATTTGTTGATGTATTCTAGTAGATAGTAGAACATTACTCGCCTCTGTCTGCAATAAGTTTTACAAATTCTTCCATTTTCATTCCGCGTGAACCTTTGACAAGCACTGCTGAATCACTGAAATTAAAGCCGGTCAGGAATTCCGCAAATTCTTCTCTCGTTCCGAAATGTTTTTTTGTAATATTTCTTTTTAGTTTTTTGTTAAGATTTTCCATCAGTTCACCGATGGTGAAAACAGAATAGCTTTTTTTATTCGGTATTATTTTATATAGATCCTGGTGAAGTTTGGCTCCTTTCCTGCCAAGTTCAAATATATCGCCAAGAATTAAAATCTTATTTTCATATTTGGAAATGTTTTCGAGTGTTTCTACTGCACTTTCAACCGAAGCAGGACTTGCGTTATATGTGTCATCAATGAGCATGAAATTCTTATATGAAGTAACCTGCATTCTTCCTTTTGTTGGTTTAAGTTTTTCAACTCCTTTTTCAATTTCCTCTTCTGATAATCCCAGTTTGAATGCGGCCGCACATGAAGCAAGGAAATTCTTTGCATTAGCAATTCCATACAAAGGAAGCTCTACAGCAATTTCATGATTTTTATATTTTACATTTACAATAGGCCTTCCATCGGGAGTGTAGCCAATTATTTCCCCTTTTGCATCCGGTTTACCTGTAAACCCAAATGTAATTTTGTTTTTAATCTTCCCTGCATATTTCTTAATTAGCGGATCATCATTATTAAGGAAGCATATACCTTTATGTTTAATAGTTTCCGTTAACATTGCCGACTTTTCTTTATAAACCCCTTCTCTGCTATCAAGAAATTCAAGATGTGAATCGCCAATGTTGGTAAGCATTGCATAATCCGGTTTTGCAATTTTGGCTATATATTCAATTTCGCCAAAGTGATTTGTGCCAAGTTCCAGCACCAAAACTTCGCATTTATCGTCGGCAGCAAGAATAGAAAGAGGAACTCCGATATGATTGTTGTTATTGGCAAGAGTTTTATTTGTATGGAATTTAACCGAAAGAATGTCAGCAAGCATATCCTTTGTGGATGTTTTTCCATTGCTCCCTGATATAGCAAAAATTACAGCTTTAAGTTTATTTCTCCATTCGGCAGCAATTACACCGTAAGCTTTGGTTGTATCATCAACGGTAACAATAACTGCTTCTATATCATCAAATTTTTCAAGAGAAGCTTTTTCAATAACTATGGCTTTAGCACCGTTGTTAACAGCATCGTGGATAAAATCGTGGCCGTCAAATTTATCCCCTTTAAGGGCAAAGAAGATGGAACCATTTTTAATGTCTCTTGAATCTGCAGAAACATGTTCTGAAGGTTCAAATGAGTCCGGGTTAAATATTTCAGCTCCCGGAATATTAAATAAGTCCTCTAGTGTAATTTTTAATTTTGACATTCTTTTAAATATCTCTCCGCTAATTCTTTATCGGAAAAATGAGAACGGACACCATTAACTTCCTGATAATTTTCATGTCCTTTACCGGCTATTAAAATAATAGCATCCGGTTTTGATTCTTTAATTGAGAGCCTTATAGCTTCTTCTCTGTTTGCAATTCTTTTATAATTATTTGTTTTAATGCCCGGAATAATATCATCTATAATTTTTTCAGTGTCTTCAGTCCTTGGGTTATCGGAAGTGACATAAACAAAATCGCTCAATGAAGCTGCTATGCCTCCCATTATAGGGCGCTTGGTTTTATCTCTATCACCGCCGCATCCGAAAACAGTTACTATCTGCCTTTCACCTTTAACAATGTGATGAACAGCTGAAAGCGCCTGCTGCAAGCTGTCTGCAGTGTGCGAATAATCTATAATAGCTTTTTTATTTTTATATGATACCACTTCAAATCTTCCGGGAACCTGAGGAGCATTGATTATTCCCTCTACAGCCGTTTCAGGTTTGATACCGAGAAGTACAGCATTTGCAAAAGCGGCAGTAGCGTTATAAGCATTGAATTTGCCTATAAGGCTTGTTGATACATTATATTTATTCTTATTATACTCAATAGTAAACGAAGTACCGTCCAGATCGTATTCAATTCCGGAAATCCTGAAATCAGCTTCCGGCGCAGTACCGTATGAATATTTTTTAGCTTTAGTATTTACCATCATTCCAAAGAGCTTCTCATCGTCAATATTATAAATTGCAGCAGCCTTGGCTGAGAGCATATCGAACAAAATCTTTTTCGAATTAAAATAATGTTCGAATGTTTTATGATAATCCATGTGGTCTGACGTTATATTTGTAATAATTGCCGAAGCGAACTCCAAACCTTCTACTCTTTCTAATGCTAATGAATGGGACGACACTTCCATAGCACATACTTTGCAATTAGCATTAACCATCTTGCGGAGAAGTTCATTTATAGTATGAGCTTGAGGAGTAGTGAGCATTGTTTTAACCTGCTCTTTGCCTATATAATTAGCAATTGTACCAATCAATCCGCTCTTTAAACCTGCAAACTCAAAAATATTTTTTATATAAAATGCAGTTGTTGTTTTTCCTTTTGTTCCGGTTATTCCAATAAGCATTAATTCTGCAGAAGGATTGCCGAAGAATATTTTTGATATTTGGGGAAGCGATTTTCTGCTGTCTTCTACCAGTATTTTAACACATGAAGCATGAGTAAATATTTCATCTGGCAGGCCTTTATCATTATCCAATACAATAGCGGAAGCGCCTTTATTAATGCATTCAGCAATGAATTTATGCCCGTCAGTATTAAATCCTTTGATTGCAATAAAAAGAGAACCGTTTTCAACTTCGCGGGAATCGATAGTAATTTTACCGATTTCTTTTAATTCGGCATTTCCCGTAACCTGAATGGTTTTCAAAGTATTTAATATTTCGCTAAGCTTCATCAGTTAATATATATCTTATTTAATTTTTTAGCCGGTTCACATTTAATAAGGCAGACATCCCCTTTTTTAAAGGAAGCGCCCGGTTCAACGCTTTGCCATATCACATTGCCTGTACCGATAACCTTAGATTTGAGACCGATTTTATTTAATGCCGCAATTGATTCACGCACCGATTTGCCCTGAAGATTAGGCATTGTGTTACCGGATAACTCTTCTTTGCTGATATTCTTTTCCGATTTATCACTGTTATCCGGGACGTCCATATACTTGCTGCCGTCATTCTTTGGATTGTCGGCAAACCATGACTTAATTGTTTCTTCTTTCCTGTCAATATTTGATTTATCAGGAGCAACCTTAGGATCTATTTCAATAATCTGTCTGGCGATTTCATGAAAAATAGGTGCTGCAACCAGGCCGCCGTCTTTACCTATTTCAGGTGAGCTGACCATAATCATGCAAAGAATTTTAGGAGCATTGGCAGGGAAAAATCCGATGAATGATGAGTAGTGCTGTCCCTTTGAATATTTATTTTCAACTAATTTTCTGGTAGACCCCGTTTTACCGCCAACCAAAACATTATTAAGCCTTGCATTTTTACCGGTACCGTTTTCAACAACGCCGATCATATATTCTTTTATTTTCCCGGATGTAGCTTCTTTAATAACTCTTCTTAAAACAACAGGTTTATTTTCTACAACTACTTTTCCCTGCTGATCTACAGCTTTGCTGATAAGAATTGGCTTCATTAAATTACCGCCGTTAACCAATGCTGAAAAAGCCATTGCCATCTGCAAAGGTGTTACCATAATTTCATATCCGAAAGACATATACATTTTGGAATATTGTGAGAAAGCATCGGGCAGTTTAAGCATTCCGTTCGCTTCGCCGGGCAATTCTATTGAGGTTGCATTGCCGAAGCCGAAATCGCGGAGGTATTTGTAAAATAATTTTTTGTCTATCCTTTCGCTCAGTTTGGCCATTCCAATATTGCTTGAAAATTCAAGAATTTCCTTTACGGTAAGTTTGGATGATTTGTGTGCATCGGTAATTGATGCATGCTGAAGTTTCCAAGTGCCGTTTTCCGTATTTATCACTTCATCGTCCTGCACAAGGCCGTTATCAAGAAGCATAGACATTGTAACCGACTTGAAAGTGGAACCCGGTTCATACGGGTCTGTTATAATTCTATTGCGCCTTTCTTCATCCGTATATTTTGAAAAATCATTCGGGTCAAAGGAAGGATTGTTTGCCATTGCAAGAATTTCGCCTGTGTTCGGGTCTATAATAATACCGACTGCAGAACTGCCGCCGTAATTATCCAATCCATTCTTTAATTCCTTTTCCAGAATCTGCTGATATGAACGGTTAATAGTAAGGTATATTGTATTTCCTTCATAAGATTGAGTGGATTCATCTTCGTTAACGGCAACTGTCTTTCCGAATACATCTTTATCTACAAGAAGCTTGCCGTCTTTGCCTGTTAATTGTTTATCAAGCGATTTTTCTATTCCGTAAACACCTTTGCAATTTTCATCTACATAACCGAGAATGTGGGCTGCTAAATTTCCATAAGGGTAAATGCGTGTATAATCGGGTACTTTTTTTAATTCGTCGGCTACAAAATCTTTTAACAGCAGAGCCTTATCGTGGTCTGCTTTTTTCTCAATACAAATATTTTTATCGCTTCCATTAATCAGATTAACATAGTAACTTTTTTCTTTTCCAAATATTTCCGAAAATTTATTAGCTATTCTATCAAGGCTTTTTTCATTCTTCTTTGCCATTTTGGAATCTACGATGAATGAAACATCATCTTTGGTAAAGCAAAGTGCTTCGCCGTTCCTGTCATTTATTACGCCCCTTTCGGCTTTAACATTAACGGAAGCAATCTGCTGCTTTTCGGCTTTAAATGCTAAATCATCATGATCGATAATTTGAATCTTTACCAACCTGATGACGATTGCACTTAAACCAATAAAGGCAACCAAAATAAGTATCCACAAACGGTTATTTGCCATACCGCTCATTTAATTTATTGATGATGTACATTAATTGCTGTTTATTTACCGTAACACTGTCAATTTCGGTTCCGGGCCTGAACATGCTTAGAGAATCCTGAGCAAAAGAAACAATTCTTTCTTCCGAAGTCAGTTTCTGAAGTTCTACCCGGTTCATTTCAATTTTATTTTTCTTATCAATTAATTCTTCCTGCTTAAGGCTTTTTGATTTAGTCATACTTTTAATTTCAGTAAGCAGGAATACATAAACAAAAAGAACAATGACGGCAAAGCCGAAAAAAAACACGAAATTTTTAATAAAATTATTTTTCTTTTTCATAACCTGACGGCCGCCCTGAGTTTAGCACTTCTTGACCTTCTATTTAGTGCAATTTCTTCATCGGAAGATATAACCGGCTTTTTAGTCAGTATATCAAGCCGTTTCTCTTTACCGCAAATACAAATAGGCGTTTTGGGGGGACAGATACATTCCAGGTTTTCATACCTGAAAAATTCTTTTACTATCCTGTCTTCCAAAGAGTGGTACGAAATAACTACCAATCTTCCCCCTTTATTCAATTTATTTACAGATGAAGCGAGAAAACTTTTTAATTCCTCTAATTCATTGTTAACGTAAATGCGCAAAGCCTGGAAAATGCGCGATAATGTTTCAGCTTCATACTTCTGCGGAACAAGCCTGCTTACAATACCCCTTAGTTCGCCGGTACGCATAAGTTTCTGATTAGCCCTGAATTCCGTAATTCTTTGAGCAATAATTCTTGATTTTTTTTCTTCGCCGAATTTGAAAAAAATATCGGCAATTTCTTCCTTGCTTAAAGTATTTAAGAAATGATAAGCAGGAACGCCTTTTTTCTTATTCATGCGCAGATCAAGTATAGTATCTTCTCTGTAAGTAAATCCGGAATCAGGATCATCAAGCTGAAATGAGGAAACTCCCAAGTCTGCAAAGATGCCGTCAAATTTATCAATGAACTCGATTTTTGAAATTATGTCAATTTCCGTAAAAGGAGCGTTATAAATTCTGGCTCTGTTATCGTCTTTAAATTTTTCAATGCAGTATTTAAAAGCAATTTCATCTTTATCTGTACCTACTGCAATACCCTTAGAATCGAGTGAATTAAGAATCTCCGAAAAGTGCCCGCCGAAACCGAGTGTGCCGTCAAAATATTTACCATTTTTTTTCCAAACTAATCTCTCCATACTTTCCGGTAATAAAACCGGAACATGTAAGTTTTCTTTCATTAAATTTTCATTACCTCTTTAGCAATCTCGGCATACTGTGCTAAATTTTCCTGAATGTACTTGTCATAAATTTCGGGATTCCAAATTTCAATTTTTTTAACTGCTCCTATAATAAAAACATCTTTCTGGATGGCGGCGTAATCAATAAGATTTTTAGGAATAAGTAATCTTGCCTGAGGATCAAGCGCATCTTCTGCTGCTTCCTGCAAAAACATTCTTATGAACATTGCTTCCTGCGGATTAAATGAATTCAGTTTGTTGAGCTTCTCGGCTACGAGCTCCTTCCACTGATCCATCGGATAAAGGTCAATGCATTTTGCAGTGCCGCGAGTCATTACAAATGTCTCGTTCGCTTCGGCGTTTAAGTACTTCCTTAATCTGACAGGAATACTCACTCTGCCCTTACTATCAATAGAATATTTGAAACTGCCAATAAACATTTTGCCATCCTTTGGGAAAATTAAACACTTTTTCCCACTTTGTTACAAAATAACTCTTTTTTTTGGGCAAAGTCAATATTTTTTTTACAAAAATTCTTGCTCCAGATCATACCGGTTCCAGAGGATATTTATGGATTTCAGGGGAAAATAGCGGTTATCCTTAAAATTTTAATGATTTCTTTGGGGTAATGCAATTTAGTGGGGAAAATTTTTCAATTTTTGATATTAAAATGGGAGGGAAATAATCAAAATCCTATAATGTAAATCTGAATATTTTTTACAAAACATTAATTGCCAAGATATTTATCAAGCAGTTCCTGCACATGTGTTATGCCGAGTTCTTTTGCTTTTTTCCAATCAGCTATTGCTTTTGGAAATTCATTCTTAACCATATATGCAATACCCCGGTTGTAATAAACGAATGCTTCATTCTCATTAATTTTTAATGCCGTAGAATAATCCTCTATTGCCATGTCGTAACGCTCCATATTCATATAAACAATTCCGCGGTTATTATAGGCACTGATATCTTCGGGATTTTCTTTAATCATGCGTGTGAAATCTTTTATTGCAAAATCAGGATTTAATTTTGCAGCGCGTTTAAAATCGGTTATTGCTTTTTCATATTCTTTTAAATTTTCATTTGCAAGTCCCCTGTTATAATATGCTTCAGCAAACTGAGGGCTGTTTTTAATTGCCTTAGTATAATCTGATACTGCTTTTTCATAATGGCGGAGAAACATATGTGCCATGCCTCTGTAATGATAGGCTTTAGAATTACCCGGCTCTCTGATTATTTGCTCGGTATAAATGGCAATAGCAAGAATGGGGTCTTTTTCAATCTGCTTCATTTGTTTAAGGGATTCATCGTCTATAAGAACAACTCCCTTTTCCTCATCTGAAAATTCGAATTTTGATTCTTCGAATATTGTTTCTTCTTCAGCCTGAGGTTTGGAAATTCCTTTTGCAATTATATCATTTTTAAGTTCTTCTTCCCCTTCGCCGAAAATAAATTTCCGGTTTAGGTCCTTTTCTTCTTTCTGTTCAAGCAGATAGGTATATTGAGGATCGAGTTCGGCTGCTTTTTTAAAATCGGCAATTGAATCTTCAAACTTCTTTACAGCTTTATAAACATTACCTCTGTTAAAGTAAGCTTTTGCAAATTTGGGGTTTATGGATATTGCCTTGGAATAGTCCCTTACGGCATTAACAACATCGCCGGTCAAATAATAAATAATGCCTCTGTTGTTAAATGCATCAAAAAATTCTTCATCGAATGCAATAGCCTTGGAATAGTCTTCCATGGCTAAATCGGCTTTATTCATAGACTGGAAGGAGATACCCCTGTTAAAATAATAAATAGGGTTCTCAGGGTCTAAGCCAATGGCCTCTTCGTAACAGCTGATAGCTGATTTATGGTCACCTGCCTCTGCAAAATCATAACCTTTCTTATTAGCCGCTTCAGCTTTTCTTTTTGTAAATAAATTCACAATCCAGGACATATTATACCGATTAAATCCATGTTTTATATTTACTTCATTATCGGTTTTAAAAATTAAATATTTAGGATATTTTGAGGTATAAGGTTTAATTTTAATGATTTTACTAACTTTATTGGAAGGTTAACTGAAAGGAAAGAAAGGTAGGTTAGTGATTTGTTCAAAAAAGGGCATTTTTCACCCTTTCGCTATATATAATAAAAAATACAACGGATAAAACTTAAAGGAAAGTAAAAGTCTGGCTGGAGCCATCTGCCGGATTCGAACCGGCGACCTGCTCATTACGAATGAGCTGCTCTACCAACTAAGCTAAGATGGCCTCAAAAAAAAACTATCTTATTCTTTTTTTATGTCTATTCTTTCTTAGTCTTTTTTTACGCTTATGTGTTGCCATTTTATGGCGTTTTCTTTTTCTACCGCAAGGCATTTTATTTCTCCTGTTTAATTTGATTTAAAAATTCCTGAGCCCTTTTACCGGTTTCGGTAGAAGGATCTATATCAACTGCTTTTTTCCACCATTTAACTGCCTGCACTTTATCATTTAATCCTGAACTGTATACAATTCCAAGATTCAATGCTGCAATCTGATGTTTGGGATCAATTTCAAGCCCTTTCTTAAAACATGCAATTGCTTCGTTGTATTTTTTAAGGTTATCATAACAGACTCCCATATCAACAACTGCATCTGTGGCTGTAGGATTATGATCCAGATATTTTTTATATGCATCAATAGCTTTTTCAAACATTCCCGAATCATTAAGAAGATTTGCATATTTAATAAGGTTATCGCTGTTGTCGGGATCACTCTTCATTATATCTTCTAAATTCGTTAATGCATTCATATTGCCTAAAGCAGAATTGTTATCTGCCTGCATATTTTCCGGGGCTGAACCGCTGTTATCAATATGATTAGAAGCAAATAAAATAATCATTCCTACAAGAGCAAATGCAAGAATAGTATAAACAAGTGCAGTTACGCTAAGTTTTTTTTCTGTTTGCTTTACAGGCTGCTTAATTTTTTCTGCTTTTTTATTCCCCTGTACCGGAAGTCCGGCTTTGTCCGCAGGCGGCATTGAAGATGCATCTTTATAGATTTTTTCCGTACCATCTAAAAAAGCTCCGCAGCTTTTACATGTTGGGTTGCTTTTTTCAGTTGCTTCGCCGCAAATTTTACATACTACAAATATATTTTCACTGCTTTGGATATCTTACCTCATTTCTATGAAGAACTTTTCATTCCGCGGTTTACCGCTGATTTAAAATCCTTTGAAAATTTAAACACAGGAACAAAATGTTCATCAACAAAAACTTTTTCCCCTGTACGGGGATTTCTTGCAAGCCGGCCGTTTTTCTTTTTTACTTTGTAACTGCCAAACCCGCGGATTTCAATTCCTTTTCCTTCGCGCAGGGATTGGATTACTGTATTAAGAAAACCTTCAACAACTGCTTCTGTTTCCAGTTTAGTTATTCCTGTTCCTTCTGCTATTTTTTCAACGATGTCAGCTTTGGTCATAAACCACCCGACTAGTTTTCATAATCTATTATAAAATAGGAAGTTAAGATATCAAATTGAAAGTTAAAATTCAATTTTAAATAGATATTCATATAAAATTAAGCGAAATAAGGCAATTGTACCAAAACAATACAATTTCCCGAAATAGAATTCAATATGCCTCATAAACCCCGAAAATAGCCTAAAAATCGAATGGCACGATGCTTGATATATAAGGGTAAATAAATAATAGGAATTAAGTCATGTCATTACTGCCAATAATATACACAAGCCTCTTTATTTTCGCCTCTTTGATGGCGGTTGTAGTAATAGTATCCTATATATTATATAAGGTAAAGCAAAAGGACGCTGAACCTGAAAACTCAGCTTATTATGATAATGCTTACGTTCCTGCTCCTGTTACTGCGGGGCATACACAATACACTGCAGCTGTTACTCAAGCACCTGTGCAGTCATTTACTAATTCCGGTTATCAGGAACAAAAAAGAACCACTGCCACTGTAACTTCTAATTATAGTGAACGTTATGAACAAAAAAGCCCAACCAGGGACTTTTCCACCAGAAAACGTTTTCAGGTAATGAATAATAATAATTCCGGCAAAAGTTATTTAAGCAACCTTCAGCCGATTACTATTACAGACAGTAAATTTGATAGAAATGCATTCAGTGAATATAATTTACTTAATTACTACTCCGATAAAAAAGAGGATAATTTTTCAAATATTCCAATAGACCGATACAGAAAAACAAGATAAATTTTCGTTTGAAAGACCCATTGAACAAGGCCGGATGGATTAATACCCACCCGGCTTTTTTATTTTCATACTATACATTTTGCGTTCTTGCGGGCTGGAATGAGTGAAGCATTCGGTTTTAACTACTTGTCTACTCCAAGCAAAACTGCGAAATCATCTATATTTGCTATATTGACTTTAGGAAATTCTATAGACTTCAGAATTTGATAATGCTTATCATTTGTAACCAAAATATTTGAATTTGAATTTATTGCGCAATCTACAAATTTATTGTCGTCAGTATCTTCTTTAATAAGATTCCAGTTAAAATAAATTGAAGTTTTAAAAACATTAGGCAATACTAAAAGTGATTTTACGACCTCGCGCGCAACAGAAAAACTATATTTTTTTGAAATAATTTCTTCATACTCTGTTAATATATCATTGCTTATAAATAAGTCGTATTCATCATTAATTAGTTTGTCGAACACCCAATGATATTCAGATTTTGAAGAAATTGACACCAGCAAAACATTTGTATCAAGAACAACTTTTAGCCTATTCTTCATTTAACCATGCTTCCATTGTTTCATTTGAATATTTTTTAATGTCCCAAATTTTATCCGCTTCTTTTACCCCTTTAAGGGCAAAATACTTACCCAATACAATTTTAAGTTCTTTTAATTCATCAGCAGAAAGATTTTGCGAATAAAGTTTCAACAACTCTTCCTGAACATTACTTAATGGCTGTGATTCCATGATTTATACTACTCCATCTTTAACATATTAAATGTAAACACATAATTTGAAGAATTCAATAATATTTTTATGCCTTAATTAAACTTGTCATTATTTTTACTTACTTAAGTATAAAATAGCCCCAAAATCAGTCAAAAATTTTTAATTTTTCCTCTCCTTTTTTGAATCCTTCTTGCTAAATTAATATCTAATATAATAAATAAATTAAAGGAATGTTATGAAAGGCCTCAATTTAACAATAACAGGAATGTCATGTAACCATTGCGTTATGGCAGTGAAAAAAGAGTTATCAAAGTTGCCTCTTGAAAAATCGGAAGTAGCAATCGGCAGCGCTAAAATAGAATACGATGAAAGCAAAACCGACTTAAAGAAAATAGTGGAAGCTATTGAAGAAGCAGGTTTTAAGGTAGCCAATTAATATGGCAAAATATTCTTACCGGGTTGAAGGAATGACCTGTGCAAGCTGTGTTGCAAGGGTCGAAAAAGTTGTAAAGAAATTCGATGGAGCAGAAAACGTTGCTGTTAACCTTGCCACCGAAAAACTCTCTTTTGAATCTTCTGATAAAGAACTTGATATTAAACAGATTTCCGAAAACCTGGCAGAATATGGATATATTCTTAAAATTGAAGATACTAAAACCAATCATAAAAGCGGAGATTCATCATCAGCCAATACAACGGCAGAGGACGAATATTTCAATAAACTAAAAAAAGATTTTTATTTCGCGTTTTCATTGGCTTTGCCCATTTTTCTTATAAGCATGTTAGGGGAGTTTTCTTTCTTCATGGCGGTTTGGCCGTTCAATGCTGAACAGACACAAAAAGTACTGCTTATTCTAACTACGCCCGTAATATTCATTTCAGGCGCAAGATTCTATACCGTATTCTGGAAAAACCTAAAACACTTTTCTTTCGAAATGAACTCACTCGTAGCAATTGGAACAGGATCCGCATATGGATATAGTGTTCTGATTACATTATTCCCTGAAATTCAGGGCAGCGGAACCCATGTTCACCATGTTTATTTTGAGACAGCAGTTGTTATAATTACTCTTATATTAATGGGAAAACTGCTCGAACACAGATCAAAAAGAAAAACTAACGATTCAATAAAGAAGCTACTGGAATTAAAGCCTAAGACTGCTTTAATTCTGGAGAACGGGAAAGAACGCATAATAGATATTGCCAACCTCATGTTAGGACAAACGGTAATTGTTAAACCGGGAGATAAAATTCCTGCTGACGGAACAATCGTTTCCGGTTCCTCTTCGGTTGATGAATCTATGATAACAGGGGAAAGTTTTCCGGTTGAAAAGCATTCCGGTTCTAAAGTTACCGGAGGAACAATTAACAAAAATGGTTCATTCAACTTTGTAATTACGGCTCTTGATGATAATTCGGTACTCGGTCAAATAATAAAACTTGTAGAACAGGCTCAGGCTTCAAAAGCGCCTATTCAAAAACTTGCAGATAAGATTGCTTCCGTATTTGTACCTGTTGTTATTTCAATAGCAATCATGACATTTATTATGTGGATGTTTATTACAGGTTCTGTTTCGTTATCATTGACTAATTTTATTGCTGTTCTAATTATTGCGTGCCCGTGTGCACTAGGCCTTGCTACACCGACAGCAATAATAGTTGCCACCGGTTTAAGCGCTGCAAAAGGCATTCTTATTAAAGACAGCGAAAGCCTTGAACTTGCACATAAAATTGATACTCTTCTATTAGATAAAACCGGAACAATTACCGAAGGGAAACCTGTAGTTACTGATTTTTATATCACCGGCATTGACGAAAATGAATTCTGGAAGCTTACAGCTACGGCTGAAAACAAATCGTCCCACCCTATTGCCTCGGCAATTATTGATTTTGTTAATTCCAAAAATATTTCTTCGGGCGATGTTGAAACATTCACTAACTATTCGGGAATGGGAGTTACTGCAATAGTAAATGGAAACACAATTGCTGCGGGAAATGCTAAATTGCTAAAAGAATTTTCGGTTAAGAGTGGAAATTTTGAGTCAAAAATTTTGGAATTTGAAAAAGCAGCAAAGACAATTACACTTGTTGCAATAAATGGGGAGTTAAAAGGAATAATTGCAATTGAGGATCCCGTAAAAAAATCATCACGGCAGGCAGTTGAAGAATTCCACAAAATGGGGATAGAAGTTATAATGATTACAGGAGACTCCAAACAAACCGCTGAAATCATTGCCCAAAAGACCGGAATTAAAAAGTTCATTGCCGAGGTTCTTCCCAACGAAAAAGCCGACGTAATTAAAAGGTACCAAAGTAATGGTAAAATAGTTGCTATGGCGGGAGATGGTGTTAACGATGCACCTGCACTTGCTCAGGCAAATGTAGGCATTGCAATTGGCGCGGGTTCGGATGTAGCAATTGAAACCGCACAAATAACATTAATTGGGGGCGATCTGCTTTCTATTGTAAAAGCTGTAAAATTATCCCGTTCTACCATAAAAACAATTAAACAAAATTTATTCTGGGCATTTATTTATAACACTTTGGGCATACCGCTTGCTGCCCTTGGAATGCTTAATCCAATGATAGGGGCACTTGCAATGTCATTTAGTTCTGTTTCCGTAGTTACCAATTCCTTAAGACTTAAAAAGAAAAACTCTTAAATTAACCCTTCTTATATTATTATATCAAATTTAGCACTTTATTTTAAAGCAGTTTGTCGTTATTTTAGACTGTATTATGAATAAAAATATATTTTAATTAGAGGAATAAAGATGAAAAATCGCACTACAAACATTAGACTTTTATTACTTGCAGTTATTGCAATAGCCGGTATGTCCATTTTTTCAGCATGCGGTTCAACACAAGAGCTTGTAAGTACATGGCCAAGCCAGAACATCACAATTGACGGGAAGATTAACGATTGGGCAGGATCCCTTGTTGCATACCCTGATGATAATTATTCTATAGGGTTTAAAAATGATAATAATAACGTTTATGTATGCTTCACTACATCAAGCAGGCAGTTAATAGGCAGGATAATTGCATCGGGATTAAATGTTTCATTTGAATCTGCTACAGATGCATCAAAAAATTATACGTTAAAATTCCCCCTTGTAAGCCAGAGAAGTTTATTAGAAATTATGACCGCTTTCGGCGCTGAAGGGCTTGCAAAAGAAAGTATCGGAACTTTATATCAGGATTTATTAAATCGTCAGATTCAATTCAGTATCATTCAAAAAGAGGTTGAAAATACAGTGCCAATTAAAAACACCGAAGGCATTGAAGTTAAAATGAATATTGATAAAGACCTTCTCATTTATGAATTAAAGGTACCTTTAGCAAATACTAAATATTCATTCCCTGTAGGCGCTCTTCCGGGGGAAATTGTTAAAGTAATTATTAACTCTGATGAAACTGCATCAGCTATGAAGTTAGGGCAGGATTTAGAAGGACAGACAGCAAACGTCGGCGGTAAAGGCTCAAATAGTAATAGAGGCGTCACCGGAAAAGGTTCTAGAGGCGGAGTTGGCGCTAACGGTGGTGATATTGGCGGTTTCGGTGGGAATATTCAGCATAAAGATAAATTTGAAATTGAAGTTAAACTTAAACTCACAACTAAGTAATAAATATTAAAAATTTATAACTGGCGGTAATGATTTTATTACCGCCATTTTTTTTGCCTGAAATTTATTTTTTGGGGAGCCTTTCCAGATAGGAACTTGTACTAAGCAGGGCAAATGTATTAAGTTTTTTCAGTTCTTCAAGGGATTCACAATTCAAATAACTCATAGAGCTTTTTAAACCGTCTGAAATAGCATTTATAACGTTTTTAACAGGGCCTTTATAAGGGACCATCGTTTCTTCCCCTTCAATAAATTCCCCTTTCATTTTAACACCAAACGAAGCTGAGCCGCGGTATTTCTTCCATAACTGATCGCTGTACTTAATTACTTCGCCGGGTGTTTCTTTAGTGCCTGCAAGCATTCTGCCAAGCATTACAACGTCTGCACCGCAGGCAAGTGCTTTTGCTACGTCACCGGGGCTTTTAACACCGCCATCAGCAATTAATTCAATTTTAAGTTTCTGTTTTTTTCGTGTAAAATATGTGTCAATGAGAGATGAAATCTGTCCTATTCCAATTCCCGTCTGAACAGAGGTTGTGCAAACGCTGCCGCCCCCTATTCCAATACGTATAGCATCGGCACCTGCATTAACTATATCCCGCAACGTGCCCCCCTGGGCTATATTTCCTATTATAACTTTTACTTTATATTTTTTCTTAATTTCATAACATCTTTTAAGAACGTGTGCATTGTTTGCATTAGCCGTATCTATACATATAATAAGATTCGCAGCTGCAATTTTTTCAATTAATTCTTCTCCGGCATTAAGGCTAATCGATACTGCATTAATTCCTTCTGTAATTTTTCCGTCCTGGAACAACTCGCTTAACGAGGAATCGAACCTGTTAACTATTCCAATAGCTCCCAGTGAATTAAGTTCTTTGGCCATTGTAATGCCCGTTACAGTATCCATAGGGCTTGAAATAATTGGAACCGATAAATCCGCCCCGAGAAACCGGGAATGTGTGTTAACATCGCTTCTTGTTTTTACAGAAGATATAACTGTAGGCACAAGGCTTATATCGTCATATGTCAACGACAGGGAATAATTGTTCAGATCTTCTTTTGTGTAGATTTTCATATTAGTTTCCTGTATTTAAAAATATTATGAAATTAATTTTTCTATTTCATCCATATATTCATTCATTTTATTTATTACGGCAAGAACCGGTTCTGGCGAAGACATATCCACTCCGGCTTTCTTTAAAATGTTAATGGGATAATCTGAGCTGCCGCTTTTTAGAAATTCAATATATTTATCTACGGCAGGCTTACCTTCCTTTTTTATTTTTTCAACAAGCGCAAGCGAGGCAGCGAAACCCGTTGCATACTGGTAAACATAGAAATTATAATAGAAATGCGGAATACGCGCCCAGGTATATGTTTCTTCTTCATCAATTATCATAACAGGCCCCCAGTATTTCCTTTCAAGCTTTTCATATAGACTGCACAGCAGATCGGGAGTAAGGGATTCCCCTTTTTCCGAAAGTTCATTTACCAGTTTTTCATATTCGGCAAAACGTGCCTGCCTGAAAAATGTAGTGGTAACACTATTCAGAAAATTTTCTATAAGCATTAACTTTTCCTGCTTTGAGTCTGCCTTCTCAATTAAAAATTCCTGAAGCAAAGCCTCATTAACGGTAGAAGCAACTTCAGCAACGAAAATTGAATAATCGGCATAAACAGGAGGTTGTGCAATCTGTGTATAGTAGGAATGCATGTTGTGCCCCATTTCATGAGCAAGGGTAAAAACATCACCGAACTGATTATTCCAGTTCAATAATACAAATGGGTGTACTCCTATTATTGTGCCGGAAGAATATGCGCCGCTTCTTTTACCTTTTGTTTCAAAAACATCCAGCCACCTGTTACTAAACGCTTCCTGAAGATTATTTCTGTAATTTTCCCCCATTGGCTTTAAAGCTTCAAGAACCAGCTCAATCCCCTCTTCATAAGAATAAACCTTTGTCTCGGAAGGGAAAAGTGTTACATATGTATCGAATGCACGGAAATCATCAATCTTTAAAATTCTTTTCTTCATTTCAGCCCACCGGTGCAAAGAAGAAATATTTGCACCTACCGTTTCTATCAAAGCATTATAAACTGAAACAGGTATATTATTAACACTTAAAGCCGCTTCAAGATTGGCTTCATATTTTCTGGCTAAAGCATTAAATGATTGTGCTTTAATATTCCCGCTGAACAAGGATGCAATTGTATTTTTATTTTCAATGAATGGCCTGTAAAAACCCCTGTAAACTCTTTCCCGGTAATTCCTGTCGGTGGATTCAAGAGCAGCATAATACCTTCCGTGTGAAATTTGTATTTCGTTTCCCGTTTCATCTTTTACGTAAGGAAACTTCGCATCGGCATTTGAAAAATAACCAAATGCAGTATAAGGAAGCTCCTGCAGCGGAACTGCCATTGCAAGTAGTTCTTCTTCCCTTGCAGAAAGAGTATGCCTTTTCAGCCGGCGATAGTTTTCAAACAAGTGATTATAGATTTTTAGTTCTTCCTCTTCCTGTAAAAATGAATTAAGGCTTTCTTGAGGAAGATTAAGAATTTCCGGTTTAAAGAATGAAGATGCCGCCGCTAATTTAGAATACAGATCCTGTGAGCGGTCATTCATTCCCTGATATTTTGTATTATTCAAGTCAAGATCTTTTGCAAGAGATGCATAATGGTTTACCCTGCTTAGTACCGACCATACATTTTCATCAAACTTCATAAATTCCAGGAGAGCTTTAGCTGAAGATGTAAATTTACCTTTATATTTTATATACTCTTTAATGCTCTTTTCAAGCATTGAAAAATCTTCTTCCCATTTATTTTCGTCAGAGTAAATATCTCTTAAATTCCAGGTATATTTTGCTTCAATATCTTTTCTCCCTTTCAGCGCACCGTAATTTTCATTGTTATAATATTTTCTCGAAAAATGATTCATTTTATTCCTCTATTTCAACCAACATTACAATTTGTTTATTCAATAAATTTATAATTTCAACATATAATCTTATTTACTAATATTCAATATATTACGCTAAATGTACAAAGAATTTCCTTTTGCCCATTTTTAACATAAAACATCGATAATAGATAACATTTTTATTCAATGGTAATTTTTTTATAAAACGGGAAAGAATGATTTTTATTTGTATTGGCGGCAATTATTCTTATTGTATGCTCGCCGGGTAGAGGTTTATTCAGGGAAACCTCAAGAATATTGACGTTTTTATTATATTCATAATTCACCTTAAGCGAGTCGCAGAATACTTCAATTGATCTTTCGTCAACAACATTTTTATCATCGAACGAAAAAACAAGCAGTGTATTATCCTTTGATAATGTTGACAATTTATCTTCGTAGGAGATTACCGGAATTCCCGATTTAAAATACTTTCCAATTCCTCTGAATATTCCCCATGCTTCAATTGCATTAAATTCCGGAATAGCGAGGCGTGCTTCTTCAAATCTGCTTGTATGAAAGGAGCATTCTATTAAAACTGCCGGATTCTTTGTCATACGCAGCATATAGAAGCCTTCTTTCGGATAAAGGACATAATCAGAATATGCGCCGTCGAATGAACCGAGCCCGCCTGAATTCCTCATTACATAAGCAAGGTCACGCTGAATATACCGGGCTAAATCGCGGCTGCATGGTTCATAATCATATTTATCTTCCGAGGAATGATAATAAGTGGCAGTATAATCAGACCAATAATCATCATTACTGCCGCCGGCATTATGATGAATGCTTATAACTATATCCGCATTGCTGTCATTAGCCAGTTCTGCGCGTGTTTTAAGATCTACCGTAGAATCATCAGTGCGGGACATAACAACATGTGCGCCCGCTTCTTCAAGATATTTTCTCAGGTTTAATGCAACTCGAAGATTAATGTCTGCTTCTGTAACTTTTTTATTCGGACTAATATTTTTCCTGTCTGTGCCCCCATGTCCCGGATCTAAAAAGAAAGTTTTCCCTTCAAGATATTTGGAATAGATTTTAATTGTTTCACTTCTTGAAGTTTCATCCTTCCAATCTGCAGGCTGTTCATATAAAGGGATAATTCCACTGGAATAATTAGGAAATTCAGCCGAGCAGGCAGTCAGGACTACGAGGACCAAAATGCTAAGGATTTTAGAACAGGTCATTATTTTCATTTTTTACACAATTATTGTTTTTGTCTCTTAAATGGCAATACGGGCAATGCGATTTATTTTGGATGAAATTGCCGTTTCTTATGCTAGTTACAATCTCATTTAATTCATTCTTATATATATCCAATTCGGCCACGGAATAAATTCTGGTCACTATTTCATCAGGATGCTTAATAAAAATGAGTTTAGTTTCAAATTCATATTTTTTGTTAAGATTCCGGCTTAAAGTATAAGCATAAAATTTAAGCTGTGTAAAGTAGCTTTCCGCTCTTTGGTTTATTTCATCTTTGCTTATTGAATCGGTTTTGTAGTCAACTATAATGATGCGGTCATTGTCATAAATAATTTTATCTACAATTCCATAAAGGAAATAATCCTCTTCAGAAGTATAAACTTCAAACTCGTTCCGGTAACGGGAATAACTTATCAATTTTTTATATGTATCGGAGGAATAATAATTAGCCGCATCGGTTAAGATGGAATCTTTAATCCGGCTATAATCCCTTTTATTAGATATGTCGGTAGCCGTTTTCTGTCGGATCATTTCTTCAATGAATTTATCCGCATCCTCCGGTTTTATCTCTTTTTCAAAAAGGGAATGGATTATCAGCCCTCTTATATCTGCCATAACGGATACGTCTTCATCTTCCTTTCTGTTGAATTCATAACCTTCATTATAGATTTTAAGTTTTCTGTATAATTTTGAGAAACCGATTTCATAAGTCAAATAATACTTAAATGGGCATTGTGTAAAAACAGAAATTTTGGAAGCAGACACAAATTCATTTTTTTCTTTTGCAGGAATTATATCCGTTTTTACTTCCAGGCCTTCGGGGAATTTATCCGGAGAAGGTTTTTCAAAATTTTGTAACTCAATATTTCTTATTACCGGAATTTTGATCATTTCTTTGCGGTTGGATTTTTCAAACCCTGCTTTGCCTTTAATAAGGTAAATCAAATCATCTTCAATAATAATTTCATCTTTGTCCTCTGTTATTCCCGCAGCATTAAAAAGAGAATCGGCAAAGGAGCCTTTCATAAATTTATAGTCTGAATGTGTTGCCGATACGCAGAGGTAGTCAATTGACCTTGTAAGTGCCACATATAAGAGCCTTTTGGCCTCCGCTTCATTTTTCTTCTTAATTATATAATTAAAAAAACCGGTAATAGGAGGTATAGCATAATTTTCAAAATAATTATTTTCTATCGGAGTCTTAGCAACAATGCCGTATTTTTTATCTATTACTACTGACTTTGCTTTAATACTATTGTCTTTTTCTTTTTCGTTTGCATTAAAAATAAATACTGCCCTTGATTCTAAACCTTTTGCCTGATGTATGGTCATTATTTTAACGGAATCCTTATTATCCGTTAATTCAGCCTGACCTTCGTCTTCTAACAGTTCAACTGATTCCTTCAGGTATTCAATGTAGTCATAGAGTGTCTTATAGCCGAGCAGTGAAAATTTACGTGCATTTGCAATCAGCTTCTCCAGGTTGGCAATTTCCTGCTGGGCATCCCGTCTGTTTGAGATTACCGCCCAGTAAAATGTATCGGTCAGGATTTTTCTTATCAAGGCTGAAAACGTATAGCTGTTAACTTCAGTCAGGTGCAAATTGAGCAGTCTTATAGCCTTTTCTGCATTAGGATTGCTCTTAGCATAAATGGAAAATTTGTCATAAAAAGAAACGCCCTCTTCAAGTGATATAGCAAATAGTTCAGTATCAGAAAAGGAATAGAAAGGGCCTCTTAATATTGCGGCTAAAGCCGCATCATTTTCTTTGTTCAATAAAAATGATAAATAATTAAAAACGTCAAGCGTAGTCTGCTTCTGGAAAAACCCTTTACCTGCCGCCACTGCAAACGGAATATTGTGTTTTACAAATACTTTTTCAAGTTTTTTAAATGAGTCCCTTTTCCTGCATAAAATCATTACATCTGAAAAGTTAGTTATAACACTCTTTTCATTATAAAGTAAAATTATTTTGCGGGCAACAAGTTCGGCTTCATTTTCCTGAGTATCTTTTTCACACAATAAAAATTCCACACGACCTTCCGAATCATCAGAACGGGCACAAAATAAATCCGAATGATTTACTTCATTAAATGCTGCAACCGGATCGGCAAAAAGTTTTTTAAATATATGATTAATAAAAAGAGCAATCTTAGGCGCCAGCCTGAAACTATGAGGCAGGGTGAGAATACCTTTTGCACTCCCGAAGTTGGAAATATCTTCCTTCGTCCTGCTGAAGACCTCAAGATCGGCATCGCGGAACATGTAAATGCTTTGTTTTTCATCCCCCACTATACACAGGTTTCCGGCATGTAGGTTATCCAGAATAGGCATAATAATTTCATATTGTATTTCATCTGTATCCTGGTATTCATCCACCATCAGGTATTTATATTTGGCTTCAAGATATTTTTTAATAGCTTCAAGTTTAAGTATGCTGCTGGTCTTTAGAAGGATATCTTCAAAATCGAGGTAGCCTTTCTGCCTTTTGCGGGTTTCATATTTTTCATTAAGCCCAATAAAAAAATCTGAGAATACTTTAGCAAAACAGGCAAGCTCTTTGGAAGCCCTCTCATCCATTTCCTCTTCCAAATATTTAAGATCTGCTGCTAAATTTTCTATCATTGAAACTTCTGAGGAGAAAATCCCTTCTTTGTCACTAAGATAATCTTTTTTAAAAACTGTCAGGTTTTTAGTAAGCAGGTGTATGAATATTCTCTTAATCCTGTTTAAGGAAATGAAAATATCTTCATTCTTTTTCCCCTCATTCAGGATTGAACGTATTTCCACAGCCTTTGTATTTTGTGCATCATGGGAAAAAACATATTCATTTATTCTACTTACATTTATTAGTGCTTCAGCAATCCGGTTATTGAATATTAATGTAAAATCAGACGTAAAATTATCACTATAAAATTTTTCAATATCATCCTTACTGCCGGAATAAGCACGCTCATATAGCCTGATAAGTTTGCGCCTGTGCTCTATAACTCCCTTTAGCTCTTTTACAAAATTATCCTTACTGCCGAAAAATCTGATAAGGTATTTCAGTTCTTCCGATTTTGCATTTTCCTTAAAGCCTTCATTAAGGGCTTCTTGAATCGATAAATCGATCAATTCATTTGAAGCATTTTTATCGATTGGAATAAAATTAGCATCAATACCCGCTTCGGGAGAAAACTCTTTTAAAATATTTATGCAGAAAGAGTGAATAGTAGAGATATTAGCAAAAACTATGCGGCTGCGGAGTCTTTCCAGCTTTCTAACTAATCCGGGATTCTTTTCACTTTTAATTCTTTCTTCAATCTCAAGAGCTATTTTCCTGTTTAGTTCTCCGGCTGCTTTATCTGTAAATGTGATAGCTACAATTGAACTGAGCGGTATGCTTTCCCTTAGCGCAATTTCCACAAACCTTTTTGAAAGCACAAAAGTCTTACCTGAACCGGCGTTAGCAGTTAATGATATATGCCTTGAATAATCAAGCGCCGCTTCCTGATATGAAGTAAGCTCCTTCATTAAATTCCGGTTTTAGGAATTGTAATCAAAAATATGGTGCCTTTTGCAGAAGTATCGGCAATGGAAATGCTCCCTTTCAACAGCTCAAAATATTTCCGTGCCATACTAAGTCCTATCCCCATACCTTTTATTTTTGTAGTAAAATTCTCGTCAAATACTTTTTCCAGAATATCTTTGGGAATGCCATTTCCGTTGTCTTTAAAATATATTTCTACAGACTCGAAATTTTCTTTTATAATTATTTCAAGTTCAGTAGCTTCAGCCTGAATTGAATTTCTTATCAGGTTAATAAAACTGCGCCTTGTCTGGTCGGGGTCTGCCATTATTATAATTTCTTCTTTTTCCGGCATGATATTTATTTTAAGATCCGTATCAAATAAACCGGATGCTTCTCTGCATATTTTAATCAGATCAACTTTTTCAATTTTCATTTTGGGCATTCTTGCAAAATTTGAAAACTCTGATGCTATTTTATTCAAAGTTTCAATCTGACTAATAATGGTAGAAGTAACCTTATCAAATATTGAATCAAACTTATTCGATTTGTCATTATAGGAAGCAATTAACTGCTGAATTGATAACTTCATAGGAGTGAGGGGATTTTTAATTTCGTGCGCTACTTGCCGGGCCATTTCCTTCCAGGCGGTTTCTCTTTCAAATTCAGCCAGATCAATTTGGCTCTTTTTAAGTTTCCGAACCATATCATTGAAGCCGTCAACCAGGTAGCGTATTTCTCCCCTTGCATTATACTCAACTTTAGTGTCCAGATCGCCTTCAGCTACGGCTGATGCAGCACCTGTTATAATACTTATAGGTTTGGAAATTTGTCCGGCAATAAATGAGCTGAATAGCATAATCATTACTGCTGCAAAAGAGTAACTGCCGAATAGAAATATATCCACTTCCAGATTTGAAAGAGAGAATGAAAGTTCATTAAATGCATCGTTAACATTTATTATTACCGCCTTCCCCTTAATGCGAGTTACCAGGTAAAAAGAGTTGAAAGAATAATCGTCTATTTTATCAGTTTGCAAAAACTGTTTATCGGAATTCCCCTCAATACTGCTTTTAATATCGAAGCTCGGTTTATCGGATAACAGTCCCGATTCATAAAAGCCGGGCAAAGTAGCATATATAAGTTTTTCGGAATCATAAACTGTAAATTCAGTTCCCAAATCTGTATGAGCTTTGTTATAGATTTGCTGCTCAGACAAATTAGATTGTGCACTATAATTTTTTATATATTTATTTATCTGAATTGCTCTGCGCGTAAGCTTGTTATTTATATCTTCCCTGTTTTTATTCCCCACAAGATATTTAAAGTAAGCAGCAGATAAAAATAGAGGGACTATCGATATAATTACCAGCGCATAAAGAATCTTTGCCCTGAAATTAAATAATGCAGGCCATAATTTTTTTATTTGAAGCAGGAATGCTAAAAGAGTAAATATTAAAATTATTAAAGAATGGATGAAGAAGACTTTAAAGAAGTCGAAAAGATCAACTGTAACATCTCGTGCTCTTAAGGCAACCCCAAGAATACCCGGTTTAGGCGATTGTTCATCCTTCCGCAGAAAAATCATATATGATTTTCCGTCAATTACTGAATTAATGTACCCTCCGTCACTATTCAAATCCAGGTAATTGGAAAAGTTAGAAATATCCTGTTCATCAAGCGAAATATCACCTATCGTGTTTTTAACAACACCATCTTCTATTCTGAAAACATTTAGCTGAGAAAATTCAATTGTTGAATTGATCTTCTGATCATTAGAAGATAAAAGCCTGTAACACGATTTATTATTGAAATAATTATTATACGGCCGGAAATCAATTTCAACATACCCCATTAAAAGATTCTTCTGTTCTACCGGAGCCAATATCATAGTTATTTTCTCTTTAGAAGAAGGCTCTATAAAAGAAGCTTTCTGTATAATATTTGTTTTCTCAAAACGCCGGCTTAACAATGAATCATTATCATAATTATAGTTATAATTACCTATAACTTTAAGGCTGTGATCAAGGATAGAAATTCTAACACTTAAGATTTCTCTTGGAAACACACTACCCGACCATAATTTAAATGCAAGCGCATTATAATTGCTTATACCGGCACGGAATGCTTCAATCAGTTCCTGATCCTTTGAAAACTGCGAGGCTGCACTTTCTGCCAGATACTCGTTATATTTTTCATTTCGTTTTAAGAATTCCTGTGCGGTTATAGGTAAAGTTGTGCGTTCCATATTATCATTGTAATATATTAGCAGTAATATAGAAAGAAACGATGCCGAGAGAAGGAAGACCGAATACTTAAATATTGTTCTAATGTTGAACTGGTATACCCAGTAAGCAGATACTAATGTGAATAAAATATAAAGACTGCGGACAAGTGCATTCCCTTGAGGATCGCTTTGAATCAGATCATATAAAAACCCGACAATCTGAAGTACAAAAAATAAAATTATCAATCCCGACTTTTTTAAGCTGTGATGCATTTTGAAGAAAAAAATGATGATGCTAACAGAAAATAGAACAGCACCTAACCCAATAAATAAAATGTTAAGGTGCATTACGAAAGAGGGAAGATCGGGAATAATAAACGGATCCTTAAAATATTTCAAACTTGAGTCATAAACAGAGCTTCGCATTGATGCTCCGAAAGCCCTCAAAGTAAGAAAGTATATTGTAATCAGAAGAAGGCTTATAATTGTTCTTAAAATCCAACTGCTTTTTATGCGCTGCATCTCCAGGGCTAATACCGTTTTGTAGACTATAATTATTACAAAAAGTATTGACACTACGGTTATAAACAGCTCCAATGGCGAACGCACCATTCCATAACCGAATACTGAAGAAAAATATTGCGCATCTGTCAGGTCTCCGCCAATAAACCGTCCGGGAATTTCAAATATAAACAGTAAAATCCGGATAATTACAATAGCGGCAGCAAAGATCAGATATTGAAGCGGTTTGCTTTTTAGATGCACAAAATAGCCGGAGCTGATTCTTAATATTATTACTAAAATAAAGAACAAAGAAATAATCTGCAGCAGAGAAATAAAATCAGAACGTTTATCAAGTTCTTCATATAATGAGGGATTATCAAATACAACAGCAGCAATTTTTTCCTTAGCAGAATTAAATATAGTAAAAGATGTACGCCTTCCATCTTCGGCTGTGAAAGCCCTCTCTTCCGGATATACATCAACATTTACAAGAAATTTTTTTGAAAGGGCATCGTCCAGGCTTACATTTTTAAAAAAAGTCGTATTAAGCGTATACCGTTTTTCGGATGTTAATCCGATAATTATTCTGTAATTACTGCCGCTGATTTTAATATCCTTATATAAGCTGAGATAATCTATAAGCGAGGAATGCAAAAAAAAGATTGTATTCTCTTTATGGGCACAGGCTGAAATAATATCACCGTTTTCAAATGTGCCGGATCCTGAGATTACGTTGTATGCCGAATCGAGTACAATTACCGAATATATATCATACGTACCTGAGTTAAGAACATTAGTTAATATCTGAGTATCATCGTTTATCTTTACTGTTGAAAGAAGGCTTTTCATAGCACTTTGCAGTGTTTTTTCTTCATCCGAAAAGTAATCCTGTATCCCTGATTCAATCCCGGCAATTTTATCGTGAAGGTTATTTCCAAAATTATTTTCGGTGTATTTAAGAATATAAGGTTTAGCTACTCCGAGCCCTATAATAATTAGAATTAGAACGCAGCATAAAATGAAATACTTATTTTTAAGAAATACTATTTTATCTAACATTAGGCGTTAGTTTATTGTAATATGAGTAATCTTCCACTGATTTTTTTCTTTTTTTAAAGTAATAAAAATAGTGACCTTCCCTTTTATCCCATTTTTAATATATTTCATAGTACCGGATGCGAATGAGTTATCACTCTCGGAAGTAGAATAATCAAATTTAAAACCTGCCGGTGTATGGATAATAATAAAATCCTTTAACACCCAGTAAGCCTGATTTGAACTGTAGTACATAGGTTTTGCAGTTGTAATACTTAAATAAATTTTTTCAGCAAAATTGCCCGAAAAACTATCTATCGATCCATTATTAAAACCGTCTTCAATGTGTTTAATAATTTTCTGATCTTCCGTTAGTTTATTTGTCTGCCCAATAACAGGCATAAAAGAAAATACCAGAAATAAGATGGTAATAAATCCCCAAAAACTGTATTTAGCTTTCAAAAGGCTCATTTATTTTTTATATGACTTTATAAGATAAATAAATAGTAAAAAAAAAGCATACCCATATGGTATGCTTTTTAGAATAAAAAAGTTCCCGTTTTTTAGTTGTGTTTTACAACTACCCCCGAAATTACCCTGTTTTTGCTGTTTAGCAGGCTTTGTTTTAAGAGTCTTTCGTTTTTATCAAGCTGATATGCCCAATCGAATTTGGTACTGTCTGCCGATATTTGGGATATTCTGACTTTTCCGTAATGGTCATCCCATGTTCTAATAACATAGGTATGCCCCACTTTAGCTTCGGCATATTTAATGCTGTCGCCGGGTACAAGAGAAACATAACCTGAGACAGGAGCAAGCAAAATATCAGTTATGTCGGTTGTAGAACCCATATCTTTAATGTCTGTATCGGTATAAATATCCAGATAATATTTACCGTTATATTTTTCGAAGAAGAAATCAGTATTTTTATCATTATATGGAAGAACTTTATACTGGCTTAAATCATATCCGGCTGTAGCGGGTACAGTACGGAAGTCAAATATGGAAACATTATACCCTTCCGGTCTTGGAATAGCATATGAATAGGAAGTTGTAAGAGGGCTTTCATTACCGTCATAATCATAAGCAGAAACTGCATAATAGTAAACAACGCCATTCTGCGGACCGTTTGCTCCTCCGTCAATATAATATGTATTTTTTGTGTGGCCAAGGATATAGTATTTACCGTTAAGATCGTAACTGTAATAAACATTGTAACCTGCAATGTTCCTTTCAGGACTTGGGTCCCAATACAAGTCAACTTCACTATCCCCCGAATACACAATTAAATTCGTTGGAGAAGGAATTTCATAAACCGGGTACGATTCAATGAAATTGTTATGTCTGTCGCAGCCTGTCCAAAGAGCCGCAAATAACATCAAGAAAACCGAAAACATTACTTTTTTCATTTTGCCTCCTAGTAATAATCAACTCTTATATAACAAGCTTAATGCCAAAGATATATATCGGTTTTTGACTGATTTTAGGGGATTTATAAAGAAATGTATAGAAAAGTAAAATGGAGTGTCCCTTTTTCTATACAGAGAAAGGGACACTGGACTAAAATCCGGATCATTAAATTTCTACAAACTTATCTTCAAAATAAATTTTAGAATTATTGATTACAGATACAGATTTTCCTGTTAATTCTGTTTTATCGAACGGAGAGTTTTTTGATTTGGATTTGAATTTGGAAATATCCACTCCCCACTTAATTTCAGTATCGAATATAGTGAGATTCGCTTTTTCACCTTCTTTAATCTGAGGAACGGGTAAATTTAAAATTTTTCTAGGATTGATTGCAAATTTTTCAACCAGCTGAGAAAGGGATAAATGTTTTTTTGCAACGAGCTCGGTTATAGCCAGCCCGAGAGTAGTTTCAAGCCCTAAAATTCCATTAGGAGCATAAATAAATTCCATTTCCTTTTCTTCAATAGAATGAGGTGCATGATCGCTTGCAATACAATCAATAGTTCCATCAACCAAACCTTGAATTGCAGCTTCTCTATTTTCTATTGATCTTAGTGGAGGGCTCATTTTAAAGTTCGTATCAAATCCTGTAAGTGATTCATCCGTTAGTGTAAAATGATGCGGTGTTACTTCAGCAGTAATGTTAATTCCTTTCTTCTTTGCCTGGCGTACTAAATCAATTGCATTTTTTGTACTGATATGTGCAATGTGAATTTTCCCTTTAACATATTCTGCTACCATTATATCGCGCATTACAATAATATCTTCGGCAATTGATGGTATTGCAGGAAGCCCAAGTGTGGTAGATGTAAAACCCTCATTCATAGCGCCATCTGCCATTGAGGGGTCTTCGCAATGTTCAATGATTGGTGCATCGAACATTTTTGCATACTCCATTGTAAACCTAAGCATGCCGGCAGATTTTATTGCTGCGCCATCATCTGAAAAACCGACAGCTCCGGCTTCAAATAATTCACACATAGGGGCAAGAGCTTCCCCTTTTCGTTCCTGTGTTGCAGCTCCAACCGGATAAACATCAACCAGATGCCTGGAAGCCTTTTCTTTTATGAACCTGACTGTTTCAGCCGAATCGATTGCCGGAGAAGTATTCGGCATACAGGCAATACCCGTAAAACCTCCTGCTGCAGCGGCATTACAGCCTGTGGTTACTGTTTCTTCATCTTCCCTTCCCGGTTCGCGAAGATGAACATGCATATCAAAAAAACCGGGAGTGCAGTATTTATCTTCAAATTCATAAACTGTAGAATGCCTGTAATCATCTTTTGACAAATTGCCTACTTTATTTATGACTCCGTCAACTATTAATAGATCATCTTTTCTATTTAATTTTTGCTGCGGGTCTAATAACGTTATTCCTTTTAATACTATTTGCATTTTTCACCTAATTTTTTTTAATGCATTGTTCCAAGTAAATATAATACTGCCATTCTTATAGCCACACCGTTGGTAACCTGATCAAGAATAACCTGATAAGGCCCGTCTGCAACTTCGGATGTTATTTCAACTCCTCTGTTTATCGGCCCGGGATGAAGTATAAGAATGTTTTTATTGTTTTTTTCAATTCTTTCGGATGTAACTCCAAAATAATTATGGTATTCCCTTGTAGAAGGAATTGACTGCCCCGCGTTTCTCTCAAGCTGAATTCTCAGTACATTTAAAACATCATTTTCTGCAATCGCTTTATTTATGTCGGTATAGATCTTAACGCCAAGGTTTTCAATTCCGACAGGAATCATTGTAAGAGGGCCGCATACTGATACTTTAGCGCCCATGGTTAATAAACCATGTATATTAGATAAGGCTACTCTGCTATGCCCTATATCGCCTACTATACATACCTTTAAACCTTCAAGGGTGCCTAATTTTTCCCGGATTGAATACATATCCAGCAATCCCTGAGTTGGATGCTCATGAAGCCCGTCTCCGGCATTAATTATATTGGCTTTGGATATCTTTGTGAGGTAGAGAGGCACACCTGCCGATTCATGACGGACTACGATCATATCAACTTTCATTGCTTCAATGTTACGTACCGTATCCTTAAAGGTTTCCCCTTTTTTAGTACTGCTTGTTGAAGTTGAAAAATTCACGGTATCGGCAGAAAGCCTTTTCTGTGCAAGTTCAAATGAGATGCGTGTCCTTGTTGAATTTTCATAGAAAAGATTAACTATCGTTTTGCCCTGCAGAGTAGGTACTTTTTTAATTGGCCTTTCAAGGACTTCGCGGAATGTTGTTGCTGTATCCAGCAATAGCTGAATATCTTCCCTGGGAACTCCCTGCAAGCCCAATAAATGCCTGCTTGATAATGAAATATTTTTTTCTCTCATAATTAAACCTTCGAACTATCTACTAAATAAACGGCGTCTTCACCGTCAATTTCTTTTAATTTAACTTTAACCTCTTCATTGATTGAAGTAGGAATATTTTTACCTACAAAATCAGCTTTAATTGGCATTTCCCTATGCCCCCTGTCTACCAGGACACAAAGCTGAATAGTATTCGGTCTTCCAAGGTCCATAAGTGCATCTAAAGCAGCTCTTACAGTTCTACCGGTATAAAGAACATCATCAATAAGAATAATATCCTTTTCCGTCACATCGAAAGTAATATCGGTAATCGAAACTTCGGGTTGTTTTAGCCTGGTTCTGAAATCATCTCTATATAGTGTTACGTCCAGAAAACCCAGGTTTAAGTCAATGTTATCAATTTCCTTAATCTTCTCATGAATTCTGTTTGCAAGAAATTCTCCGCGGGTTCTCATTCCTATAATGATAAGATTTTTAGAGCCTTTATTCTTCTCAAGAATTTCATGAGTAAGGCGGGTAACTGTTCTTTGCAGTCCCTCATCATCAATAATTTTTGCTTTTATTTCCATATAAAAAAAATCCCCTTCGACTGACGTCTCAGAGGTCTCCTGTTTTTGTTTATATTTTATTTCTTAAATACATCCTTTTTTATCTCTCTGGATAAAGTTAAAGGTAAATTTATTTATTAAAGAGCAGAGGAAATAAGTACTATTTATAATGCTTTATAAAAAGAAGGCCGGGAAAAATACCGGCCTTCATATAAAATCTTCAAAGCAACAAATTACCTAATCACCTTGAATTCAATTCTTCTATTCATTGCTTTACCTTCGTTAGTATCATTAGAAGCAATAGGTTTAGCTTCGCCGAATGCAGCAGTTTTCAACCTGTCTGCGCTTACGCCTCTTGCAACTAAATAATTTTTAACAGCATCAGCTCTTCTTTCAGCTAATTTCATGTTATATTTCTCTGATCCTCTGCTGTCTGTGTAACCTTGAATTTCAACTTTAATATCAGGATGCAATAACAAAGTCTGAGCAGCATAGAAAAGAATAGGCTGAGCTTCAGGTGTAAAGGTAGCTTTATTGGTTTCGAAATTGATGCCTACTAATACCCAATTATCAACTTTCTCAACCGGTTTTTCAACTACTACCTGTTTTACTACTTCTTTAGGAATGTTGTTCTTTACGATTGTTTCAATCTTATCATAATCAACTCTCTCAATCTTTTCAAGATTTTCAAGAAGTTTAATCTTTTCTGGGCTTAAACCTTTGTATAGTTCTGCTTTTTCTTCACTCAAGCCAGGATAAAGCTGAGGTGTAGTTTTAGGAGATTCGCCAAGTGTGAAGTAATAGTTTAGACCAACAGCAAGTTCAAAATATGATGGGTAAGCTCCAAAGAGACCGGTATTGGAAACTCCTTCTGTGCCGTCAAATTTTGCATCAAGTACCGTTACATACATTAACTCTGTTTTTAGTTTCCAAGCATCGCTTAAAAACCACTCAATGCCAAATGAGGAATTGATTTGCAGTGTAATATATGTACTGGATGTAATTGAAGTATTTCCTCTATTGTCAAGGAAGTATAAACTTGGACCTCCACCTATAGTAAAGTATGGAGTAACAGATTCACCCGAAGTGAAATTATAAATAAAATCTCCGGAAATGTTAAAAGAATAAGTCCAAGAGAAAGCATTACTGCCGGCAGAATTAATTTGTCCAAATCCGCCGCCACCCCAATTTCCGCGTAGTGCATTAATATTTAAAACCCCTCTAAAACCAATATTATCAGTAACAAAGTGTTGAAGGCCAAAAAATCCGCCATAGTTTAAAACATCGGCATAATCTAAACCAGAATGGGCAAGTCGGGGATAATCGAGGCCGAATGTTAATCCCGAACTGTTTCTAACCTGTGCGTTCATCACGCCAGTAAATGTAAATATTAAAACTGCAACAAATAATAATTTTTTCATTTGCATTCTCCTATATTAAAAAAAAATTTCTATCCCCGAAATAATAATACAACAAATATTATTTTGGGAATATTACAAAATTGTATTTCTAATGTCAAGTAATCTTTTATTAAATATCTTTAATAACCGCCAATAATACTTAATTTTTAAAGTCTATTATCAAAACTTGTAATTAAAACACATTTTATTATACAAAAATTCCACTAAATAGACAAATTTTTTACATTTTTCTAACTTTTATCAAGTATTTTTACTCTTCCTCTTTGTTAAATATGAATGCTATCTTCAGAGTGTGTACCATTCTAAAATCGGAATAGAACTTCTTATTTACTTAACTAACAAAATAGGATAACTTTTTCAAAAAAGTTTATATATTTGTGATACAAAAAACATCGGGGTGTAGCGCAGCCCGGTTTAGCGCGCTTCGTTCGGGACGAAGAGGTCGTAGGTTCGAATCCTATCACCCCGACTATAAATCTGATTGATTGATTTATTTATTCTTACTTAAGGAAAAATTATTCTTTTTTTGTTTTTTTAGCTATTATAAGTTTGTAAAATAAAGAAGCTTGCATGGCAGGAAATCATTCGTTCGATATTGTCTCTGAAATTGACTTTCAGGAAGTAGATAACGCAATAAATCAGGCATTAAAAGAAATTATTCAGCGTTATGACTTAAAAGACTCAATGACTACACTAGATCTGAATAAAAAGGAAAAGACAATTACCATTAACACAAAAGATGATTATTCACGTAAACAATCAATTGACATTCTTCAGTCCCGGTTCATAAAGCGAAACATTTCAATAAAAGCATTAAAATACAGTGAACCGGAGCAAGCTGCCAATGGCAGGTTAAAGCAAAAAATAGATCTTCAAAGCGGCATTTCAAAAGACAATTCAAGGCTTATTACTAAACTTATTAAAGATTCAAAATTGAAGGTGAATGCTCAGGTTCAGGATGAACAGGTTAGGGTTCAGGCTGCCAAAATAGATGATCTTCAGGCAGTTATTAAATTGGTCAAAGAGGCTGATTTTAATTTTCCGACTCAGTTTACTAACTTTAAGTAATTTATTTATTTTTGTTTAAAAAACAAGTATGAAGGTTTATTAATAATAATTTTTTTATTTGACCTTTTTACTTTTTTCTTGCAAACTTAGATGTTAAATATCCAAAAACAACTAAAAAAGGAGTTACCCCTTATGAGAAAAGCTACACAATTATTTTTCATCATTATGCTGTTCTCTGCTATATCTGTTTTCGCTCAAAGATATACTATTTCTGGAACAGTAAAAGATGCGGTTTCCGGCGAAGCACTTGTTGGCGCTAGCGTTGCAATTCCGTCTCTTTCAACCGGAAATATGGCTGGCGGCGATGGTTCATACAAAATTGAAAACATTCCTGCCGGAACATATGAATTTGTTGTTACTTATTTAGGTTACTCAAAACTAGCTAAGAACGTTAAAGTTGACGGAAATGTGAAAGTCGATTTTAAACTTGAACCTACAGGTGTTTTATTACAAGAAACAGTTGTAAAAGGTACACAAGCTACATTAAGAGAAACACCGGTTGCCTTTTCACAGGTTTCAGGTAAAGATCTTGAAATGAGACTTGCTTCACGCGATATTCCATTTGAATTAGTTTTGACACCTAGCGTTTTTGCATCAGTATCAGGCGGCGGCGCAGGCGATGCTACCATGTTTATCAGAGGTTATAGCCAAAGAAACGTTGCTGTAATGATTAACGGTGTTCCTGTTAATGACATGGAAAACAAATGGGTTTATTGGTCAGACTTTGATGGTCTTGGCGATGTAACAGATAACGTTCAGATTCAAAGAGGCCTTGGTGCTTCTCCTTATTCTGTTAACGCTATCGGCGGTCTTTTAAATATTCAAACAGCAGGCGTTGGTTCCATTGATAACTTTTATAAAGTTAAACAGGAATGGGGCTCAAATAATTTACAAAAATTAAGCGGCGCTTTCTCTCAGAAAGTACTTGGCAATTTAACCGTTACAGGTTATCTTGCAAGAAAAACATGGGATGGTTTTGCAGTTTCTACTTATGATCACGAATGGCAGTGGTATTTTGCTATCGGCGGTGTTTGGGGAAATCATTCTATAGAATTACAGGTTTTCGATTCTCCTCAGGAACATGGACAGAGACCTTCTTATGCAAGACTTCCTGTAAATACTATTTACAATACCAATGGTACAGTTAAACAATATGGTTGGAACCAGATGGGCCAGGATTTTAACTATTCTGTCGGCCGTTATAACAATGGTTGGTTCAATGAAGCTACAAATAAATATGATCAGCCTACAATTAACTTAAACTGGAACTGGGCAATTGCAAAGAATTCTACTTTGTCAACCGTATTCTATTATTCAATGGGACGCGGATGGGGCTCAGGTACTTTAGGAGCTTACGCTCCAGGTATTGTTGGCGGTGCATTCAACAATTACAGAAATTATGATGCTGTCTATGCTACCAACTATGCAAAAGGTACAATTAACCAAAGCGGCTATACTTCTATAAGAGTTAACATAAATGGCCATGATTGGTGGGGAGTTCTTTCTACATTTAAACAAAAATTCTCTGATGAATTCACAATGACCTTAGGTTTTGATGGTAGAATTTATACCGGCGAACACTGGCAGGAAATTAAAGATCTTATCGGTGCTACTGGTATTACAGATACTTATGACCTTAACAATCCTTCAAGAGTTCTTCAAGTTGGCGATAATTCACAGTATCATTACGAAAGCCATATTAGACAATTAGGCGGATTTGCTCAAGGCGAATTGAAGACCGGTTCTTTTACTGCATTTGCAAGCGTATCTGCTTCTACTACAGGTTATAAGAGATTAGATTACTTCCAGTTTTTAAGTTCAGATCCTAATCGCGAATCAGCTTGGCAGAATTTCTTCGGTATTACAACAAAAGCAGGCATTAACTATAATCTTGACGATTTCAACAGTGTATTTGTTAATGGCGGTTTCTTCATGACTCCTCCGGTTCTTACAAACGTATTTGTTGGTTACAATACACCTGCTTGTAACAATGTTTATAAAGACACTAAAGATGAAACCATTTATACAGGTGAAGTCGGCTACCTACATTCTGAAAAAGATCTTACTTTTGCAGCCAATGCATTCGTAGCACAATGGTTAGACAGAGCATTTACATCGACCATTGCCAGCGGCGGAGTAAATTATTATTATAATATCAGAGGCGCAAAACAAATAAATTACGGTGCTGAAATTGAAGGCGCTTACAGACCGCTTACCGGATTAGAATTTAAAGCAGCAGGAAGCTGGATTGTCGGTAAATATCAGAATGATGTTAACGCAACAGTATCTGATGATAATGGTAATTATATAAAATCAATTTATGCTTATGTTGACGGTTTATATGTATCTGAATTCCCTCAGTGGCAGGCTTCTGTTCAGTTAAGATATTCATTCAATATTGCTAACGGCGTTACAGCATACATTAACCCTATTTTCAGATTTAACGGCAGCCAATATTCTTACTTCAATCCTGATACCAGAACTACTGCTACCGATAAAACACAGTCATGGATGATTCCTGATTATTCAATCTGGGATTTACATGCAGGCGCTAATTGGTATATTACAGATTCATGGATTAAAAATGTAAACTTAGGTATTCATGTTTTCAACGTACTTAATAATACAGATTACATCGTTGAATCAGTTGATGCTAACTATGCTTATACAGACAACGTTAAATACCATAACAAAGACTGCGCAGCAGTATTTTATGGTTTCCCAATTTCATGGAATATGAGCCTTTCTATCGGTTTTTAATTCCATAATTTAGTTTTTTAGCTTATATTAAGGGGTCGTCTTATGACGGCCCTTTTTTTTAATTTACCTGAGGTCTTTTAATGAAGAAAGTATTTCTAATTTTAGTACTTTTTATAAACTGCATCTTTGGTCAATCAAAGCCATATGTCATACTTATTTCTATTGATGCATGCCGATGGGATTACTTAAGCCGAGGCGTTTCTCCTACTATTACAAAATTAAAAGAAGAAGGCGCATCTGCCTTAACTTTTCAGCCTTCCTTTCCATCCAAAACTTTTCCGAATCACTTGACAATCATATCCGGTTTATATCCTGAAAATCACGGAATAATTTCAAATAATTTTATAAGACTAACAGATAATAAGAAATATTCTATGGGTGATACTAGTTCTGTTAGAGATAATGAATGGTACACAGGAGAAACATTCTGGGAAACTGCTCATAGAAACGGGATTATTACAGCAAGTTATTTCTGGCCGGCTACTGAAGTTCATATCAAATATAAAAGACCCGATTATTTTTATGAGTACAACAGAAATACAACCTCCAAAGAAAAAATTGAAGGTGTAAAAAAATGGCTTGAATTGCCATACGAAAAACGGCCTCACTTAATCTCACTTTATTTCGATCAGGTAGATACTCAAGGACATAATTATGGTCCCGACTCCAAAGAAGTTAATCAGGCTCTTACAGAAGTAGATACTGCTATCTTCGATCTTGAGGAAATGATTAAAAAAACAAATATGGCTGATAGTATCAATTTTATTATTCTTTCCGACCATGGTATGACATCAGTAAGTAAAGACAGAGTTGTTAATATTGAAAAAATATTAGACGACATTAAATGTTCCATTACTAATACCGGGCCTGTTGTTTTCATTCAAACTGAAAAAGGGAAAGAAAGTGAAATCTATCAAAAACTAAAAAGCAATGAAAACCACTTTAAGGTTTATTATAAAAACGAAGTACCCGATTATTTGCATTATTCTAAAAATCCAAATATTCCTCAAATTGTTGCTATTGCTGATTTGGGATGGGAACTTTCAGATAACCGCGGATATGCGCATCTTACAAGCAGTACAGCAAAGTTAGGTGACCATGGCTTTGATAATCATAGTCTTGATATGAATGGAATTTTTCTTACAAATGGACCATTATTTAAGAAAAGGTTCTGCACCGGTACAATCTGGAATATTGATGTGTACCCGCTTTTATGCAAAATTTTCAATATACAGCCGAGTTCAGATGAAGACGGCAAATTGGAAAGAATAGGATTTTTGTTAAACAACTACTGATATATCAATGAACAGTATTTTTAACTTAAAATTTGAGAAGTATAAACTTGATAATGGGTTGGAAGTAATTCTTTATCCAAGTAAGAACCTGCCTGTTACTGCCGTAAATCTTTGGTATAAAGTTGGCTCGGCTAATGAATCTGAAGGCAAAACCGGATTTGCCCATCTGTTTGAACATATGATGTTTCAGGGTTCTGAAAATGTACCCAAGGAAAAACACTTCAGATATATTCAGGAGGCAGGCGGATCTCTAAATGGTTCTACAAGTAATGACAGGACAAATTATTTTGAGACTGTCCCATCAAACTATCTTGAAATGGCGCTTTGGCTTGAATCTGATAGAATGGGATTCCTTTTGCCTGCTTTAAATCAGGATAAGCTTGATAATCAAAAAGACGTTGTAATGAATGAAAGAAGACAGCGTTATGAAAACCAGCCTTACGGATTGGCCTGGGAAAAATTATTTTGCAGCTTATACCCAAAAGGCCACCCATATCACTGGCCTACTATTGGATGGATGGAGGATATTGAAAAATTTGAACTGAATGATGTAAGAAAATTCTTTTCCACATATTACGCACCTAATAATGCATGTATGGTAATTGGTGGTGACTTTGACTCTTTAGAAGCCAAAAGACTCGTCAAACTATATTTTGATCCTATTCCCGGGAATATTAAAATCCCCAAAATAAAATGCGAAACTCCTTCTCTTACTAATTCTAAAGTGATTACCGTACCTGATAATATCCAGTTGCCGAGGATTTACCTTGCCTGGCATTCTGATTTTGTCTTTGGTAAAGACGATGCTGCACTGGACGTACTTTCTGAAATATTATCAAGTTCTAAAAATTCAAGACTGTACAAATTAATGGTATTTGATAAACAGATTGCACAGGATGTAACAAGTTTTCAGTTCTCGGCTAAATTGGGAGGCTCTTTTATTATAGTTTCAACTGCTAAACCCGGAATCGGAATTGACATACTAAAAGAGAACATTTTAAATAGCTTAAATACGATCATAAAAGAAGGCATTACTGAAGAGGAACTGCAAAGGGCAAAAAACAGTATCAAATCTACATTTATATATTCACTGCAAAATCTTGATAAACTTGTTAATCAGATTAACTATTATAATTCTTACATGCAGGACCCAAATTATTTTGCAAAAGATTTAAAGAGATACGAAGATATAACCTGTGAAGACATTAAACATACAGCGGCCAAATACCTAAACGATAAATTTGTTCAATTAAATTATATTCCTAAATAACAGAGAGCCATATGTTGGATAGGTCTAAAACTCCGGAACCAAATGGAAAAATCTCTTTCCAGCTTCCTGCCATTAAAAAATTTTATCTAAGCAACAAGCTGTCTGTATCATTTATCCAGAAAAACAACCTTCCCATTGTACAAATTGGCATTATAATTTCCGCAGGCAGTAAATATGATTTCAACGGTAAAAAAGGAACTGCAAACCTTACTGCCATGCTTATTGATGAAGGTGCCGGAGAGTTAAATGCCCTGCAAATTGATAAAGAATTTGAAATGCTCGGAACTGTATTTTCCATTGCTGCTGATCATGACTCTGTTATTATGTCCATGCTTTGCCTGAAAGAAAACCTTGTTCGCTCTCTGGAAATTTTATCCAAAATATTAATTTCACCGGGATTTGAAGAAGACAATTTCTTACGGGAGCAAAGGAAGTGTATTTCTAAAATTATCCAGATGAAGGATGATCCATCCTACATTGCTTCAACTGTATTTGATAATTTAATTTCCAAAAACACCCCTTATGCTTATCCTACTTTCGGGTACGAGCAATCGGTTACATCAATAACTAATGAGGATGTTAAAGACTTTTATAATTCATACTACACCGTTGATAATTCACATGTAGTTGTTGCCGGGAACATATCTCTTTTAGAAATAAAGGATTTACTTGAAACTCATTTTTCCGGCTGGCGCAAATACAGCCAATCTTCATATGGTGTACTTCCTGCACGTAATGACAGGAACCGTTTTTATTTCGTACACAAAGAACAGGCACAGCAGAGTGAAATTAGAATAGGGCACATTTCAAAAGGCAGGAATGCATCAGATTATTTTGATACAATGATTATGAATACAATTCTGGGCGGACAGTTTACAAGCAGAATAAATCTTAATTTAAGAGAAAAGCATGGTTTTACCTATGGAGCCGGCTCATCATTTAACTATAACAAGGAATATGGTTATTTTGAAGTTGATACAGCCGTACACTCCCAAAACACTGCCGAAGCTATTACTGAAATATTGAAAGAATTAGACGGCATAAGGGAATATGTTAAAGAGGAAGAATTTAATTTTGCTAAATCTTATCTAATAAAACGTTACCCTTCAATGTTTGAAACTTACTCTCAACTTACAAAAAATATGGCTCTTCTTTATATGCACAATTTGCCGGATGATTATTTCGATATGTATTTATCTATTATAGAGAGTGTTTCCCTCGCCGATGTGAAAAATGCTGCAATAAATAATATCCTTACAGATCAGCTTACCGTTCTTATTGTCGGAGATAAAAATATAATCCTGCCTCAATTAAACGCAATTACTGATGAACCAATGCAGGAACTTGATATCTCCGGAAATGTAGTAGTGTAAAGAATTTATAGATCTTACAAATTCTCTGCAATCGGAACAATTCTGCACCCTTTTATAAACAGCCTGCTCATAGCTTTAAGATTATTCAAGTAATTCTTTGCACTTATTAGTATGATTTTACCGCTTGCGCTTGAATTTCCTGATAACGAAGTGATTTTTTCTTCTAAATCTTCTTTACCATTTTTATCAAGAACAGTAAAAAAGTTTAATTTTCTCACAGTAATTTTGTTACGCTTAAGTTCTTTATCCACAATAGAATAATTCGGTTGCTTAGTAAGCCCGGCATCTGTATCAAGCAGGTAAAGCGTATGAAATTTGTAAGTTGACAGGATATTTGCCAGAGATGCTTTTAATCTTTCGTTACTATAATCAGAACCAAGTATGAACTTTTTCCCCGCAATATCATCATTAAGAAGAACTACATAACCTTTATTGAATTTTGCAAGAGAATCGGGCATCGCTGTTTCTTTTTCGGATGGAATAAGTTCAATGGCACAAGGGAAAGGTGAAGTAAGCAAGTCATGCTGCCCTGATTTTGAAAGTGCTTTGAAATCATAAAGGAGAAATGAAAACCGGAATCCATTGCGTGTAGAATGCTCATCTCTTGCTACAACGGATACAAGCTTTAGAATATTATTTGAGAAAAATTTTATTTCAATTTCTTTGTTTTTTTTCTCGTATGCAATAATCCTTACAGAACTCTGCTCAAACTTTTCTTCCATATATTGAATAAAAGCCGGGTAAGGGACATCGGAGGGAGCAGTAACATTAATTAAATTTTTCACTGAATCTTTGGATTTGTCTTTGTTCGGCCTTATGGAAATATGCTTTAAGTCAATTCCAAATTCATCAATGGATTCAAGGTAAACATTTTCTATTAAATCGGCAGAGCTCTCTTTATCGAAAAGGTTACTCTTTTTTTTAAATACAGTATCCACTAAAATATTAGCCAGCGTTAGCAGCATTGCTGCTGCTGCCAGAGATATTAAAATATTGCTTTTCAACTTAAAAAATTAAAATTTCTTGTTAAAATCTGGTTTCCTTTTTTCTAAAAAAGCGGAAGTGCCTTCTTTAAATTCATCAGTACCACAGCAGGATGCAAATAAGTCTGATTCAATATTAAGCCCAAGCTGTGTAACATTTTCCCCGGCAGATTGAATTGCCTTTAATGCCATTCTGATTGCTGCCACCCCTTTTGACGTAAGCTTATCTGCAAATTCCATAGTTTTATGAATCAATTCATCCTGCGGAAAAACTTTATTTACAATGCCTAACCTGTAAGCTTCCTGAGCGTCAATAAGATCACCGGACAATATAAGCTCTGCGGCTCTGCCGGCATTAATAAGTTTAGTCAGCCTTTGAGTTCCGCCATAGCCGGGAATAAGCCCAAGATTAACTTCTGGCTGCCCGAATTTAGCATTTACAGATGCAAACCTTATATGGCAGGCAAGTGCTAATTCGCAGCCACCGCCTAACGCAAAACCATTTACTGCGGCAATAACCGGTTTGCCCAGGTTTTCAATCATTTTAAAAACTTCCTGTCCTTGTTGAGCAAATTGTTTTCCCGTTTCAATTGATAACTTGCTTAACTCATTAATATCTGCCCCCGCTACAAAAGCCTTTTCACCGGCTCCGGTAATAATCATCACAGCTATATTATCATCTGTTGCAATAGAATGAAATAAGGTTTTTAATTCTTCCAGAGTATGCAGATTAAGTGCGTTCAATTTGTCAGGACGATTAATTCTTATAATGCCTGTTTTATATTTTATTTCAAAAGTAATATTTTCAAAATTCATACTTGCTCCTTTACATTTGTACAAAAATCGGGATTCTGGCTCTAATATCAAATGAAAAATAATTATGTCCCGGCAAATAATTATAATAAGCCATTATATCGAAAAGAAATGTCGAAAATCCGGCACCTGCCTGTATTCCAAACTTAGAATAATTTTCCCAATGGTCTTCTTTACCTGAACCTAATTTATATTGATGATAATCATAAAAATTGCCCATTAAAAGAGAACAATCAAACACAGGCATTAAAAGAATAACATTTTCCATAAGGGGAGTTCCGTAATATCTTCCTCCGAAAGTTATTGTAATCATATTGCTGGAAAATGATGAATAATCGGAGCTTGAATACAATTCCTGCCTTCCGGGAAAGTGAGTGTAACCTATGGATAAATTGAGGAAAAAAGGTATTAAAATGTTATCTGAATAAGAAATTCCCACATCAAAACCACTGCCGGGATTATTGGTATCAGAAAATTGCCCTAATGGTATACGCGGCCCCACGCTGGTGGAGAGGAATAACCCTTTGGCTTCGCCCAATTTGGGGATCTGGCCATACGTTATGCTTAATGATACTAAAATAAGTACAATTATTTTTTTCATTTATTTATTCGGTTTAATCATTTCGGTCCCAAGCCCGAACTTAAAAACTAATTCGCCGCCTGATGAACCTGTTAAATATATTAAAATATTACCAATAATTACTAATGCAATGAATCCATATTTTATTTGTTTAAGAACTATTTTTTTCTTAACAATATACAGTTTGATGATAAATATCAGAAGGAAATAAGTCCCTGTAGCAATTGCTAATGTCCGGTGCAGATTGATATATGAATTCTGATAAGGACCTATATAATTTTTATTAAGTCCAACTGCATTAAAACCTGTAAATAGAGCTGCGAGTGAAAAAATAATTCCTGCTCCAAGAAGAATAAATGTAATTTTGTCCAGATTTTCATTCTTAATAAAGAAAGCCATTACCTCTATAATAGTATAAAAGAATAATATTGTAATTGGGAAATGAACTATTAACGGATGAATTTTACCAAAGAAATCCATAATGCAATTACCTTTCTCAGCCGCACAAAACGCTGCCGCCGTTTACATTTAATATTTCGCCATTAATATGGTTTGCAAGGGATGAAGCGAGGAAAAGAACAGGGCCTGCAATATCCTCACTTGTAGGTATCCTGCCGAGGGGAATACCCATCCGTGCATTTTCTTTAAATTCGGCATCTGCAAAAACTTCATTATTAAGGTCAGTATCAACCCACCCGGGAGCAACTGAATTGGTCGTAATATTATAAGGAGCCAGTTCCACAGCAAGTGATTTTGTAAAAGAAATCATGCCTCCTTTTGAGGCGGCATAATGGGAGTGAAATGCCTCTCCACGCTGCCCTGCAGTTGAGGATATATTAATAATTCTGCCGAAATTGTTTTTCTTCATGAAAGGGATAACAGCGTTAACAAATAGGAAATTACTTGTAAGGTTAACACGCATCATTTCTTCCCATTCTTTAAGCCCGATCTTGCCAAGTGTGCCGTCATTCCAGATGCCTGCATTGTGTACAAGAATATCAATTTTACCAAAGTCTTTTACCGCTTTATCAACACACCTTTTAATTCCTCTTTCAGATTCCATATCAACTTTATATGCAATAATTTTTACGTTTTTACACTCCGATATTAATTTATTGGCAGCAGTTTTATTGCTTTTATATGTGAAAGCAACATTGCAGTTAGCCTGTGAAAATAATTTTACACATGCAGCGCCTATTCCGCGCGAACCGCCTGTAATTAAAGCTGTTTTACCTGTTAAATCTATCATTAATACCTCACTTTAAATAAGAATAATCCTTTTGCAGCAACTGCTTCCTTGGCTGATTCCCGGTCTTTATCATTAAAAACATTAACGATAAAATCTTCATTAAGCTCTGCTTTAACTGAATGAATTAGTGTGCCTATTATTGTCCTTACCATTCCATGTAAAAATCTGTTTGCCTCTATATAAAAGATAACAAGATGTTTTTGATTTCTCCACCCTATATGTTTTATAACACAATTTTTATTTTCGGTTTCGCTTATCTTTCTGCTGAATGAAGTAAAATCATGTTCACCTAACAATAGCTTGGAATGGCTTTTAAGCTTGCCGAAATCATACCTGTCAAATCCCGGAACGAAGAGAGAATACTTTTTATAGAAGGGAGATTTAATTTTGCTTATCAGATAAATGTAACTTCTGCTTTTGGCATCATAACGTGCATGGAATGATTCATCAACTTTATCAATTTTGGTAACAGATATTGAATATGGCAAAACCGAATTTAGAGATAATAGGAATCGCGGTTTATCAAGTTCCTGTTCCGTTCTAAAATTAGCTGCCTGCCCAAGGGCATGAACCCCGGTATCTGTGCGTCCCGAACCTATTAAATTAACTTCCTCTCTTAGAATTGTATTTACGGCATTGGTAATTTCCTGCTGAACAGAGTTTGCATTCTTCTGAATTTGCCAGCCGGCATAATCGGTACCGTCATACTGAATAATTAACTTATAATTGTTCAATTCCCAAATCCGCTTTCAAAATGATGCGCTTAAATTTAATGAAATACCTACTGCTTTATTAACCAGATAATTCGGCGAGAAAGAAACAGCTACCTGTTTATTCTGTTCAAGATTTTTATTGTACAATGTAACAAGCCTTACTGAATTAATGATGCTTATTACCCTGTTCAATATTAAAGCACCTACAACAAATCTTATGTTGTTATATGCCTGTTCACTTTTTCTCCACATATCCCTGTATTCAATTCTTCTTGCATCTGTAGTCCAGTTCCAGTAATACTTTTGTATATTATATACACTGCCGAATTCTCTTTGAAAATTCATAGATGTGTTGTAATCATTTATGCTGAGATAATCCCCCAGGTTGGCATAATAATTATCATCTTTGCCGGCAGGGTCAATTCCTCCATAATTCTGTGCATAAGATTTATAATTGTCTTTTTCCCAGTTACCGTAAGAATCAAACCCTATTAATGTTCCCCACAATAAAACGTCTGCAATAGTAAAGTATTTACCACTGTCATAGGAGCCTGCATACAGTTCCCCCATTCCAGGCAGCAATAGTGAAAGGCATATTGCAATTCCGGGATTTTTCTTACCCGGCGTAACTGCATTTAACTGCGCTTGATTGTCTTTATCATAATTAAACTGCAAAACTTCATTTTTTAACTGCGCGAATGATTTCCCGTTCCCCGTTTGTGAGTAAAGCAACGGCGCAACAAAGAGTAAAAGAAATATTGCCTTTTTCATTTCTAACCCGCTATAGTTGATAAATTATTTGTTAAGCTTGAAGCAGTACAAATATTATCATCAACCTCCTCAATTTTTACCTTAGTTAATTGATTTATAAAACGTACATCATAAACACTCTTTGTCCTTACATAGTTCGAAGCGAACCCCATCATGTATCCGTTGTGGTTTTCCTCCTCAAAGAGTACAGTAAGTTCACTACCGGTCATTTTTTGGTAAAACTCATTTTTTTTCTTATCGCTTAGAATTCTAAGCATGTTGTTCCTTCTTTTACGTTCGGCAACATCGACTTTGCCTTCCATGGAAATTGCTTTGGTTCCGGGCCTTTCAGAATATGTAAAAACATGTAAATATGAGATTGGAAGATCTTTAAGAAAGTTATATGTATCGATAAAGTCTTCCCCGGTTTCACCCGGAAATCCCACAATTACATCAACGCCTATGCCTAATTTACTTATTTTTTCCGAAGCTTTAAAAATTAAATTCCGGTAATCTTCCGTTTTATATCTCCGCTGCATAAGCCTTAGAATCTTCCCGCTGCCGCTTTGTAGCGGTATATGAAAATGACTGCATAGTTTATCGGTTGAATTGGTTAAATCAATTATATCATTGGTAAGCAGATTAGGCTCTATGGAACTGATGCGAATTCTAAAATCCCCGTTTATTTTAACAAGCTCTGTTAAAACTTTATATAAATTTACATCGAGCGCTTTGCCATAGTCGCCAACATTAACCCCTGTAAGTATAATTTCTTTATATCCTTCATCAAGAAGCTTTTTAAATCCGCCGGTAATATTATCGGGTAACATGCTTCTGCTCTTTCCCCTTGCCATGGGAATTGTACAGAATGTACATTTATAATCGCACCCGTCCTGAATTTTAAGAAATGCCCTTGTACGAGTATCGGCTTCTGTTGAAGATGCGGAAAAGAAATCGTCAGTATCGGCAATTGGGGAGACATAAATGCATCCCAATTCCTTCTTTTGAAAATTTTCTATCAAAGAGAGAATCTTAAATTTTTCGCTGCTTCCAAATACAGCATCAACCCCTTCAATACCTGCAATCTCTTCAGGGCGGAGCTGCGCATAACAGCCTACCACCGCAATAAATGCCTTGGGATTATTCCTTAATGCCCGCCTCACAATCTGCCTGCACTCTCTTTCAGTATTAGCAGTCACCGAACATGTATTAATAACATACACATCAGCAACGTCATTATAATCTACAATGCTGAAGCCACGTTTAAGAAATTGCTCTCCAATTGTTGATGTCTCAGAAAAGTTAAGTTTACATCCTAATGTATGAAATGCCGCCTTCAATATCTTTTATATCCTTTCTTATAAAACAAAGGGCTGTACTCAATCAAAATTAAATATAAATTTGATCAAATACAGCCCGAAAAGAATTATCTATAAATTATTCTTTCTTATCCGCTTCTGCAGCAGCAGCCGCAGCAGCAGCATCTATTCTTTCCTTCTTTTCATCTTCATATAAGTTAAAATCGGAAGAATCAAATTTTGCAGCATCTGCATTTTTAATATCTTCAACGCTTACTCTTTCTAATTTATATGTTTTGATGTAATTCATAATTTCATCGTTTGACTTATCTTTCAATACAGCCAGAGCGCTTAAAACTATTTTTTTATTTTCTTTATCGAATTCCACAATCTTCAATGGTAATTTAATATCAATAGGATAGCAGAATGATAAATTCTTAATTTTAGAAGTAGAAAGCTGTGTTGAAGGAACGAATCCGTCAACTCCCAAAGGCAGTTCTGCAATAATTCCTTTTTCAATTACGCGTACTACTTTACCTTCGGTTAATTTACCAATTGCATATTCTCTTTCGAAATTATCCCATGGATTTTCATTGATCTGTTTATGGCCGAGAGAAATTTTTCTTGAATCGGTATCAACGCTTAATACAACTACTTCAATTTTTTCGCCTTTCTTAACAACTTCCCCGGGATGGCGGATTTTCTTAGTCCATGATAAATCTGAAATATGGATTAAACCGTCAATACCAGGCTCTAATTCCACGAATACACCGAAGTTAGTAAGATTACGTGCAACTCCTGAATGCTTTGAACCGACAGGGTATTTTGCAAGAAGTTCCTGCCATGGATCAGGTGTTAATTGTTTCATGCCGAGAGAAATTTTCTTTTCATCTTTATCGAGGCTTAAAATAACTGCTTCAATTAACTGTCCCATTGAAACAAACTGAGATGGATGGTTTATGTGCTGAGTCCAGCTCATTTCGGAAATATGAATAAGGCCTTCGATGCCTTTTTCAATTTCAATAAAAGCGCCGTAATCTGTAAGAGATACTACGCGGCCGGCAACTTTATCGCCGATTTTATATTTTTCTTCAATGTTCTGCCATGGATGCGGGAGTAATTGTTTAAGGCTGAGAGAAATTCTCTTTTTCTCTTTATCGAAATCGGTAACAACGACTTTAATTTTTTCATCGAGCTTAACAACTTCAGTAGGATGATTAATTCTTCCCCAGCTTAAATCTGTAATGTGAATTAAGCCGTCAACTCCGCCAAGGTCTACGAACACGCCGAAATCGGTAATTGCTTTAACGATTCCTTCAAGTATCTGTCCTTTTTCAAGTTTTTCAAGAATTTCTTTTCTTTGATCTGAAATTGTTTCTTCAATAAGAGCTTTATGTGATACAACAACATTTTCAGTAGGGATATTAACTTTTACAATTTTGAAATCCATTGTCTGGCCTACGAATGCATCAAAATCGCGTACAGGGCGAATATCAATCTGCGAACCGGGCAAGAATGCTTCAATACCCATTAAATCCACAACCATACCGCCTTTAATTCTTTTAAGAATTTTACCAACAATAATTTTTTCATTATCGTAAGCGTCAATAATTTTAGACCAGATTTTAAGGAAGTCGGCTCTTTTCTTGCTTAATACAAGGTTACCTTCTTCATCTTCTACGCTTTCAATAACGATATCAACTTCCTGACCGATCCTTATTTCATCTGTAGCATTGAATTCGGATCTTGGAATTGTTCCGTCTGATTTAAAACCGACGTCAACTACAACGCTATCATCATTGATGCCAACAATTTTACCGGCAAGAATTTCGCCTTCCTTAATATCTTTGAATGATTCGTTATAAAGTTTAGAAAGTAAGGAGATTTCTTCCTGAGAGTATTCATCCTCGTTAAAGTACTTAACTTTTGCGGATACACGTTTCACAGGCTTAGCATCTTTTTCTACTTCTAACATTTAGCCTCCTAAAAAACTATTTGTTCTGTCACTGCTTTCATAGCCGCTAAAGAAAACAAGACAGATATTTTAGTTAAACATATCTGCGGCTTAAAAAAATTATTTATTTTTAATCTCTTCTATCTTTGTTAAGATGAAATCCATTTCATCTTCAATATTGGTATTGGAATTATCAATTACAATTGCGCCTTCCGCCTTTTTAAGAGGGCTTATTTCGCGCGAACTGTCTATCTGATCCCTTGTTTCAATATTGTGCTTTACTTCTTCTAATGAAATATTTTCATGCTTTGCCTGAAATTCCTTGTACCTTCTTTTTGATCTTTCATCTACAGAAGCAGTAAGGTATATTTTAATATCGGCATCAGGAAATACTACTGTAGTAGTGTCTCTTCCTTCAGCAACGATATTACCATATTCCCCTAACTTACGCTGCAGTTTAACAAGTTCAACGCGGACTTCCGGAATGAGGCTTAAATCGCTTACTTTTGAATTTACTTCCTGCGATCTAATTTTATCAGTAACTTCATCGCCGTTTGCAAAAATTCTTGTAAGCCCGTTTTCAAATTTCAAACCTAATGATAACCTGCGTACCATATTGATAACTTTCTCTTTATCTTCCGCAATTCCATCACGCAAGGCAATATAAGTAATAGCTCTGTACATGGCGCCGGTATCAACGTATACAAATCCGAATTTCTCGGCAATCATCTTTGCGGCAGTACTTTTTCCCGATCCTGCCGGGCCATCAATAGCTATCGTTATATTTTTTATCATAGAAAGGAAATTTAGGCAATTAATCAAATTATTTCAAGAATATATGTAAACCTAAAATCCAATTATTTTTAGAAAGTTTAATCATTTAGAGGGTTTTATGGGGAAAAATTGCTGGTTTTTTAACTATATAATAGGAGTTAACGTCTGATTAATTGAATTTGTAAAGTTTTACTTATTTCCTTAATGGATAGGTTCTAAAAAATATTACCCCTGCCTTGAGAAAATTTAATGTTAATATTCATCTTTTATATCAAAAAACTTGTTACACTCCATAATCAGGCTAACATCGCTTAGAGCACCTTTCAATTCTTTTGAAGCAGTATCTTTCTTAAGCAGGTAGCCGCTCCAGTTGGATTTATTATCAGTTGAAATTTGAATATTATGCTTTTCAAAATATTTCGCAAGCTGATTTACCGGAAAAAGAACATCATTTTGAATTTTTGATTCATCAGTGGAATCTATCTTTACAACCAAAGAAAAACTGCCTGTTTTAATCTGGTTATTACTATTAGCGCCTTTTTGTTCATCATTGTTTTTGCATGAAAAAAATATAAGGATCAGAATGCCTGCTATTAGAATAGTATTTGTTTTTTTCATTTGCGTGTACTCATAATTTAAACCCTAAAAAGAAATTTAAACAGCATTGACAATAAATGCAATTACTACAAATCTTTTAGTGACGATGGTCATGTAGGCTGTTTTATTAATAATGCAATAAATGGACTATATTGACCAATTCATAAAATGCGATTTAACCACCTCACATCTGCCTCTCACCAGGGCAAGTCAAAGATTCGATTTGCTTTGGAGAGGGACAGGTGTGAAGTTAAACATTTACTTTGCCGGAACATTCGATGTAAACGTACCTGTAATTTTACTTCTTTCAATTGACTGAAGAGCCAGATAGCTATCACCGAATTTAACGAGGTTATCCATTTCTGTATCATACTGATTGAAATGCCTTTCTTCATCAACAACAAGGCTTTCGAATAATTGTTTAGAAACAGAGTCTGCATTGGCAGAACATTCATTAGCCCAATTGTTATAATCCCTTGCGCTCCCTTCTTCCATCTTTGTTGCTTTCTTGAGCATATCTTTAACCGTCTTAATAGTTTCTACATCTTCCGAAGCTTTAATTTTTACTTCCCCTTTAAGGAAAAGGATCCTTTCTGCAAGCCTTTCAATGTGAAGCATTTCTTCAATAGCGGTTTTTTTGAATAAGTTAGCAAGTAAATCAAACCCCTGGTCATCGCAATGAAAATGGAAATACATATACTGATGCACTGCCGAAAGTTCATCGGCAATAGCTTTGTTCAACAGTTCAATACTTTTTTCTTTCATAAACATTCTCCCATTTTTTAACTGTTTTCTTTTATAATTTACAAAAAATATTAAAATAATATCAAAAATTATTAAGTATGCTAACCATTTCTTTCTGTACATGTTTATTGGTAGCAAGTATCTGTTTGGAATAAATATCAATCTGTTCATTCTTAAAGTTGGTTACAACACCCCCTGCTTCTTCAATAAGCAGCTTTCCTGCACATACATCCCAGGGATTAAGCGATACCTCCCAAAATCCGTCAAAAACTCCCGAAGCCACATAGCACATGTCAATAGCAGCAGAACCAAGCCTCCGTATCGCACGGGATTTCTTTAAAAATGCCGCGAACCTCTCTATTGCAAAATCGGGATTGGTTTTAATATCATAGGGAAAACCTGTAACGAGTACGCTTTCTTCAAGATTAGAATTTGTACTAACGTTTAGCTTCGTATTATCCCTGTAAGCACCGCTCCCCTTTTCTGCGGAATATACCTTATCATTCATAACATCATAAACTACTCCGGCAATAATTTCATTATGATGCATAACTCCAATCGAAACAGAGAAGATAGGAAGCCCATGAGCAAAGTTGGTTGTTCCGTCCAGCGGGTCAATAACCCAGAGATAATCCCCTCCGAAAAATTGTTTTCCGCTCTCTTCCGCCAGCACCGTATGGCTCGGATAGTTTTTATGTATGAAATTAATAATTGCTTTTTCCGACTTTTTATCAATTTCCGTAACAAGATTTGATGCATCGGTCTTAAATTCAATAGAAAAATTGGTGCCGAAACCGGCTCTTATAATTTCGCCTGCTTCCCTGGCAATATGTACTACTTTTTGAATCATTTTTTATCCTAAAATTATATAAATTACGTGTAAAGTTAGTCAAAATAGGGTTTACAGGAAAGTGAGCATTCATTTCCTTGTATGCCCTTTTAAATTTTGATATATTGGTATGTTGAAATTTTCGGGAGAACCCTATATAAATGAGCGAAACCACTAAAAATATCTCAGTTGACTATTCTGTAGTTGAAGATATTCCAAAAATATTGCCAGTATTGCCTTTAAGGGATACAGTAATTTTTCCTTACATGATCTTTCCTGTTCTGGTTGGAAGAGAGCAATCTATAAAAGCGGCAAATTTTTCACTTGAGAACTCAAAGTACATCTTCCTTGCAGCTCAGAAAAAATCCAATGTTGAAGAACCAACTGTTGAGGATATTTACCTTGACGGCACCATTGCAAAGATTATCCAGATATTAAAGCTGCCCAACGGACTGTTAAAAATTTTAGTTGACGGAATAATCCAGGGTAAAATTTTACGGTTTGTTGAAAACTCTAATTTCTTTGAAGCAGAAATTGAAACAATAATGCCTTCGAGCGAAGACCCGCGTGAAATGAGTGCATTAATGCGCCAGATGACTAACCTCTTCCGCGAATATGTAAAAATTAACCGGGGAATCCCTTCAGAAGCAATTACAGCATTTGAAAATATTGATGAAGTTGACCGAAAGATTTTTTATGTGGCAGCAAATATAAATCAGTCTATACCTACCAAACAGATGATACTTCAGAAACTTACTCTGCGGGAACAGACTTATGAAATTATCCGCATACTTAACAGCGAAATAGATATTCTGAAAGTTGAAAAGGAAATTGAAAATAAAGTTCAGGAAAATATTGCAAAGACACAACGGAAATTTATTATTCAGGAGCAGATAAGAATACTTCAGGATGAACTTGGTGATGAAGAAGAAAACACTCCCGAATATTCCAAGCTTAAGGAAAGAATTGATAAAGCTAAAATGCCAAAACTTGTTTATGAAAAAGCTGTTGAAGAATTTCTGAAATTTAAAAAAACACCTCAAAGCTCTCCTGAATCTTCGGTCATTAGAAATTATCTTGACTGGCTCTGCGATATTCCCTGGTCGGTAAAATCCAAAGATAACCTTGATATAAAAAACGTTAAAAAGATTCTTGACGAAGACCATTTCGGGCTTGAAAAACCGAAGGAAAGAATTGTTGAGCATATTGCAGTCCTTAATCTCGTAAAAAACATGAAAGGACAGATACTTTGTTTTGTAGGCCCTCCGGGAGTAGGCAAAACTTCACTCGGTAAATCTATTGCACGCGCACTTAACAGAAAATTTATTCGTATTAGCTTAGGCGGTGTAAGAGATGAAGCTGAAATAAGGGGACATAGAAGAACTTATATCGGTTCAATGCCGGGTAAGATTATTCAATCTATGAAACGTGCAGGAACTACCAATCCTCTTATACTGCTTGACGAAATTGATAAAATGAGTATGGATTTCCGGGGTGATCCTTCTTCTGCAATGCTTGAAGTGCTTGATCCGGAACAGAACCATACTTTTAATGATCACTACATTGATGTTGACTACGACCTATCACATGTAATGTTTGTTACTACGGCCAATGTAAGATATAATATTCCCCTTCCGTTACAGGACAGGATGGAAATTATTGAATTACCTGGCTACCTTGATTATGAAAAAACAGAAATTGCCAAAAGGCATATAATTCCGAAGCAGCTTGATATTCACGGGTTAAAGAATTTCAATATTAAATTCCCCGATGAAACAATCAGGAAAATGATCACTGAATATACACGTGAAGCAGGAGTTAGAAACCTTGAAAGAGAAATTGCTTCTATACTTAGAAAGACTGCAAAAGAAATAGTGATGAAACATTCTATCAAGGATAAAAAATCAGGGAAGGCTTCTTTTACAATTGACAGTGCTGTTATCGAAAAATTCCTTGGTGTTCCAAGATTCAGGTCGCAAAAGACAAATAAAGATTCCAAAATAGGAAGTGTTGTCGGCCTGGCATGGACGAGTGTAGGCGGTGAAATTTTACATGTAGATGCTACTGTTATGGCGGGCACGGAAAGGCTTACCATTACAGGGCAAATCGGCGATGTAATGAAAGAATCGGCACAGGCAGCATTAAGTTATCTC